>Ga0315285_10000486_pt1 | contig 41103 bp, 64 predicted proteins | sample YL17G09_36_MG_FD_203698 | JGI IMG/M metagenome (GOLD analysis project Ga0315285, IMG submission 203698) | Sediment microbial communities from Yellowstone Lake, YNP, Wyoming, USA - YL17G09_36 | ecosystem: Environmental > Aquatic > Freshwater > Lake > Sediment | place: USA: Wyoming | collected...
AACAAAAAGAAAAGCATTTATTAATTAACACTGTAAAATTATGTTTACTTACAAAACAGACGCCCAACTAGAGGCGATGAGTGCGGCCGAAAGAGATACTTACGCCACCGACAAAAGAGAGCACGAGGCTGGTTTGCTTACAAAAGCAATCGCAAAGGCTAATGAGACTCTTAAGACTGAACTCACTGAAGCTCAGAAAAAAGAAATTAATTTGCAAGTCGAAGCCATGAAAACTGGTTTAGGTATTACCAAAGAGCAGTTTGAAGAGTTTAAGGAAGATTTGAGAATTATCAAAGAAAATCCAAACGCTATCGGTAAAAATGGCTTTGACATAATGGCAGCTATCGAGGAAGGTTTAAAAACTTTACTCCCTACTATCAAACAAAAATCAAACGAATCAGGCAAAAATGGATTTGAGATTGAGCTTACTGTTAAATCGCCTATCAACATGGCCACTGGTGCCGTGACGGCTTCAAGCCCTGTCCCTGTTTCTTTTGTAGCTCAAGATATCAACGCTTACGCCGAAGATATCAGAGCGCAAGAATACATATTGCAATTCCTTTCAAGTGGCAGCACTGGCAAGGCGACAATTCAATATGTTGACAAATCTCCAACAGAGGGAACTATGGCAATTACTGCTGAGGGTGCTTTAAAGCCTTTAATTTCAATCTCTTATGTTATTCGTTATTCTCAGGCTCGCAAAATGGCTGGTAGAACAAAGATTTCAGAGGAGGCTTTGGATGATTTACCATTCATTATGTCAGCTATTCGCAATGAATTAGCATATCAGCATGCAATTGGTATTCAGGGCGATATCTTTACTATTGTTTCAGCTTTTGCCCCTGCTTTTGTGGCTGGTGATTTAGCTGCAACAACTACCAACCCGTCAAACTACGATGCGATTAGAGCTGCTATTTATGCGGTAAAAATTGCCTCTAAAGGTAGATTTGTGCCTAACGCTGTCTTAGTTGCTTCAAGTGATGTCTATTCGATGGGGGCAACAAAAGATACAACTAATCAATATGTTTTTCCTCCATTTGTAATGCCTGATGGTTCTACAATTTCAGGCGTTCGCATCGTTGAGGTTGCCGATGGTGTTTCTGTTCCTGCTGGCACGTTTATCGTTGGCGACTGGAAAAAACTCCACTTTGAAAATTACAAAACTTTCACCGTGAGAATCGGTCAGGGCATTCAGGGAAGCGCTACAGCTGCTAACATTATCTCGGATTTTGAAAGCAATATGTACACTCTCATCGGTGAATCTCGTTACCATCTTTGGATTTACGAAAACGAAAAAACAGCTTTCATTAAAACTACCTTTGCGGCTGTTAAGACTGCAATTGAAGTTGTGCCAGCACCTTAATTTTTAATAAACAACCTCCCATCCATTAAGATGGGAGGTTGTTTAATAATCTAAAAAATAATAACATGTTAGAAAAAGCAACAAAATCAGATATTGTAAAAAGTCAGTTTGACTACAAAGGCAATAGCCATTTCGATTTAGTCGAAGTTGAAATTACCAAAGATGGTAGCCATTACAAAAAAGGTGATAAAGATAAGGTTCACCCATCTTTGGCCGCTATCTTAAAGGCAAAGGGTTTAATTGGCGACTATGAAAAGAATGTTGTAAAACGTGATTCAAGTGCTCCAATGCTTACCGATTTAGAAAGCCAAAAAGTTCAAGACGGAGAAAAAAAGCTGTAAATAAAGTAGGCCATGAATATTATAGACGAAACATATTTTGAAGTTGATGGATTGATTGGCATAGAGTATGCCAATGGAGAAGAGACTCTTTTAAAATTGGAAACTGCAATTGCAAAATATGTTCCTATTTTTATGAAACAACTTTTAGGATACGAATTAGCTAGAAATGTAATGGCTTACGATAATGAAATACTGCCAATTGCGCCTAATGCTTTATTTGATGCTATTCTGGATGGTATTGAGTTTACTAACCAATGCGGAGTATTATGTGAATACGAAGGTGTAAGAAAAGCAGTTGCAAATTATGTTTTCTATTACTATAAAGTTGAAACCGTTACATCGAGTGGAGATTTTGGCGAAAAGCAATTAAAGACAGACAATTCAGTAAATGCGAGTTCTGAGCCTAGAATGCGTGAGGCGTGGAATCAAATGCTAGATAGTAATAGGATTCTTTATTCTTATATGCAAACTAAGTTTTCAGATTATCCAACATTCGAGGCTCATTCAAGAACTGATCAGTTTATCAAATTATTGACACCTAAATTAAATAGATATGGCTTTTAAGGCGGTTTCTGTGGTTAGTGTTATTGCCAGTGTGGTAGAAGATGTAAGGAAAAAGTTTCCAGAAGTTTACTATTCACATAGCCGTATTAATGAACTTGGAACAGTCGTTAAGTCTATGATGTCTGTAAATAAAAAGGTGTTTCCTTTGATTTATTTGGTTGAAGATATTGAAATGTCGACTGGTAGCGAAGATAGTACAACATCGGTATCATTGACTATTTATTTTGCAACAACTACTAAGTTAAAGATTCGTTCTGAAGAACGCACTAAAGAGGTTATTGAGCCTATTTTGGTTCCTATATACGAAGAGTTTATTAATGCTTTGTGTAGAAATAGGAGTATAAGGAATGAGTATAAAATGCTATGGCCTTCACATAAGGCGGTAAATATACCTTTTGCTGAAGGTGACGCCTTATTTATCGATAAGAGTCTGGACGCAATAAAGGTATCAGATTTAAAACTTAAATTTATTAATTCACAATGTTAAAAACTGCCAATTATGAGCTGTGATACTAATCAAAAAAACCCTACAACATTGGCTAATTGCCAATTGGGGCTACTTAGCCAATTTGCGCTAATTAGAAAATCAAAATTCTTTACAACATTCACTTTAGCAATGGTTAAGGCTAATTGGGATGCGCTGGTGTATTCTGGTGATATGTTTATTTTGCCTACTCTTTTATCTGTTGAGTCAGCAGATGAAGAAACGGTTTACCAAAAAACAGATCTTAAAGAGGTATTTGTGCGAGGTGGACAAATGTCAATTAAAGGAGCTATTGATGGCTCATTGGATTTACACACTAAATTGCGTTCACTTAGTTCTTCGGGTGAATGGGCTGTAATTCTTCTTTTTGAAGATGAAAATGTGGCTATTGGCTACAATCCTTTAGGCACAGAAGAGTTTAGAGGTCTTGATGTTGATACTATTCAATTTGAAAAGTACAAGCGTGGAACTGGCTCTGAAATCGGGCAAACACCTTTTAGAATTGCGTTTAAAGATGCAACTCAATTCAACGACAATCCAGGCGTTGTGATGCCAGACAATGCAATCGCCCCTTGGTCGGTTAATTCTTTGGAATCTTTACGCACAATCGAACTTGGAATAGTTTCTGCTACTGCAACTAAAATCACATTCCGAGCGTTCGATTCAAACTTAGGCGTTAAGTCTGGTGTTAAGATTCCTTTGTTGGGTTTAGTTGCTGGCGACTTTATCCTTGCAAAAACAGATTTGAGTTTGCAAACAATCACTACATTAACTGCAACCACTGCAATTGATGGAACGCCTCAATATGAAGCTGCTGGGACTGGATTAGTGACGGGAACATTGACATTCAAAACGCCTACACTAATGACTACTAAAGGTTATTCGATTAAAGCTCCTGTAGCCGTTACTATCGCATAATTTATATTTCGTATAAATAAGAAAAGGGGGCTTGATTGTCCCCTTTTTTGTGTAAATTTACATACATTAAAAAACAAACACTATGTGGCCATTTAAAGCAAAACAAAAAGAGTCAGCCGATTATCATACAAAACATTGGCATGACATGTTAAATAGACTCATTTATCTAAAAATGAGCAAAGAAACGTTTGGGCAACTAGATGTTTCGAACGAAGATTATCTCTACTGTTACGCAATTGCCATAGTTCACAATAAAGAACTTGCAAACGATGTCGAGAAACTAACAGCGTTTTTGCAGTCGTGCCAAAAGTTTACCTATAAAAACGGTAAGATTTTGCAGTATAATGCGATTGATTTAATAAAGGCGTTGAAAGCTTTGAATAATGGAAGTGTTAAATTTAAAACTAGGGTTAAAAAATTGTAACTATGAATAAAAGGCAAACATTGTCGAAGCGATGTCAAGAGTTGGAGAAAGAGAATTTTAAACTAAAGAGAGTTATTTTAGCAATAAAAACAGCTAGTGTAGCCATTAGTGTTGCCGAACAATTTAGTAAGGCAATGGGTTATATTCAGAACGCAATGGTAGCATCTCAACCTAAGCCAACCATTGAGGATGCAAAAAATGCCGCAGAACATCAATTAAATCAAATAGGATATGAGGTTGTTATAGAAAACATACAGAGAGCTTAATTTTAAAGAGGTTGCAATAGCTGTTTCGGTGCCATTTGTGTTTTGGTCAATAGTTTTATTGCTCATACTTGTTTTAGACAATTATAAGAAATGAAAAAAGTCTCCCTATTCATAGGTGTTGCAATCAGCGCATAATGGACATTTTAAACCACCGTATTTATTACGGTGGTTTTTTGTATATTTGCAATTATGGACTTTCAAGAATACTCGATAAAATTTGATTTATTCGTCAAATCTTTGGAAAAGGATATTGATAATATCTTTGTCGATATGTTGCCAGACTTTGTGGAGGCAAACAAGAGGGCTTTAATGAAGGGGCAAAAATCGGATGGTTCGTACATGTCCATTCTTCGTAATCCGTTTTATGTAGATTATAAGGAGCGCAAAGGTTCATTTGCTGCAACACTTTCACCGCCACGGTCTGATGTTAAAGATACTGGATCATTTCAAAATAAAATGCTGGCAAAATCTTCGCCTAATTTAATTACAATTTTATCAACCGATTCAAAGATGAGTAAATTGGTAGAGAAAAATGGTATTAATATTTTCGGAGTCCAACAAATAGAATACCCACAATTAAGCGCTATATTTGCGTTACGATTTAAAAAAGTAATAGATGTTAAAATACTATAATTCAATAGATAATTGCCTAATGTGGCGCTTTGCATTAGTAGCAGAAAGGAATGATTTAAACTGGTTACTCAGAGACGAAGAAGAATCAAATAAAATAGATTTAGAACCTATTTACCAAAAAATAGTTGGCGAATACGCTAAGATTACCAGCAACGAAAACCAAAATAATATAATTTTAAGCACAAAAAAGCAGATCCTTAGCTTATTAATCAAACATGATATTGTTAAGCTGGCTTGTTTTGCTCTTAAAAATGACCCTTGTAATCCAGGGGCTATAGATATTTTACGCAAAGAAGGATATGCAATTGATGCAGATAGGTGCGAAATAGAGCAAGTGTACGAGATATTGCACAAGGCCACAAACTTAATCACTAAGTGGAAAATTAAAGAGGCTGAATTAGGCGCGTTGATAAAAACAGACGAAGATAAAGCGAATAAGGACATTGATTTTGTAGACTATGTTGCTGATTTATCGGTGCAATTAGGCAGAGAAATCAACTATAAAGATATGACAATTAGTCAATGGATAGCGTTTGAGCGTGCGTTAATTAAGAATCAGAAAGAAAAATCTAAGGCCAAATGAGTACTATAAAAAAAAGTGATATAGTTGAGGATAAGGATATTATTAAGGCTTTTAATGATATCAATGAGGCTATAAAAGCGGTTTCAAAATCTGTCATTGATTCAGCTAACGATTTCGCAAAATTGCAAGCATCGGTTAGAAGCGTAAAAGGATTTGATGAATTATACAAGGCTCAGAAAAAATATAACGACCTACAAAATGATACCATTAAATCACAAAAACTACTTGCTGATTTAGATGCTAAAAAACAAAAATTAAATGAAGCTACAGCAAAAGCCGTAATAGCTGACAATAATAGAATAATTAAATCAGAGGAGGCAAAAGCGGCCGCGATTGCCAAATCATTAAGTGATGAGTCTAAACTTAGAGAATCAAATGCAAAGGCTTTAAAGGCAGAAAGACAGGCGTCCGAACAGTTGTTAATCGCAGATAGAAACCTATTAAAAGAAACTGAAAGACTGGCTAAACAGGCAGAAAAAGCCGCTAAGGATTTAGCAAAAGAAACCAGTTTATATGCTCAAAAATCAAAGGCTCTTAATGAGCAAAGAGCAGCCGCAAAAGAATTAGGGTTGCAATATGGTGTCAATTCAAAGCAATTTCAGAACGCTGCAAAAGAAGTAAATAAACTTGATGCTGAATTAAAGAATCTCGATGCTTCACTTGGCCAACACCAAAGAAATGTAGGGCACTATGAGAAAGTGTGGAATCTGGCAATAGCAGGATGGGCTGCTGGTGGCGCTGCACTGGCAACGGCTGCAACATATTTAATAAATCTTAATAGCAACTTCGAAAAGGCATCATCATCCTTAAGGGCAATAACAGGGGCTAGCTTGCAAGACATGCAATTTTATGAGGCCGCCGCAAAATCAATGGGTTCATCGATGGGTGTGGCTGGTGACGAAATGCTAAAATCATTTGAGCGTGTCGGGTCTATTCGCCCTGAGTTGCTAAAGATGAAGGAGGCGCTGGTGGAGGTTACAGAAAGCGCTATTATACTTTCTCAAGCGTCGGGTGGTATGCTAGATTTAGCTGGGGCTACTGAGTCGCTGGGGGCTGGTATGAATCAGTTTAATTTAACCGCCAAAGATAGTTCTCGAATTATAAACACTTTGGCGGCTGGTTCACAGGCTGGTAGCGCTGAGGTATCAAGTCTTGCTGAATCGTTTAAGACTGTTGGTGCTGTTGCAGATAATGCAAATATGAGCCTTGAGGATACCGTGGCCGCATTGGAGGTATTAGGTGAAAAATCTTTATACGGTTCTGAGGCTGGCACCAAATTAAGAGGTACAATTTTGAAGTTGCAAGAGGCTGGAAAAGGATTTACAAGTGGCAAATTCAACCTTAAGGATGCATTAACAGAAACTAAGGCGCAATTTGACGCAATAGCAAACCCCATCGACAGGGCAACATATTTACAAAAGATGTTTGGCATAGAAAATCAAACAGCTGGTATAATTATGTTGAATAATATAGAAAAATACACGCAATTTCAAACTGCTGTTACAGGTACCAACGTTGCTTTTGAACAGCAAAAAATACAAATGGATAATCTTTCAGGTTCGGCTACCAGATTTGGCGTAGCTTGGGATAATCTTTGGAATAGACCATTTGTCACAAAATCTATAAAGTGGGCTGTAGATTTTGGAACTGCTATCATAGAAATGACAGATTTTGCAAAAGCAAGCAATGATGACCTTGTCGCAACAATGACACATTTAGAAAAACAAGGATTAACAACATCGAAAACTATTGAAGTGTTACAAGCTAAACTCAAAACTCTAGAAAAAGAGAGAGGTATGAGTAAAGGCGATACTTTGTTTGATGTCTACGCAAATAAAATTGAACAGCTCAAAAAAGGCATGCAAGACCAGTCTGATGCCTTGGTTATTAATTCAGAGCGTCAAGAATTAGCAAAGAAAACTGTTTTAGAGTTGAGTGTGGCCTCTGCTGAATTATCAAATAAACTTAAAGAGCAAAACAAAGAATACGGTTTACAAATCGTTGGACTTGGTGGACTTGAAAAAGTAAGTCAGGGAGAAATTGCATTAACTAAACTTAAAATAAGAGCAATTGACGAAGAGGTTGCAGCACGCAAAAAAGCAGCTGAAGAACCTTCAGGAAAATTAGGATTAAGCGAGGCGCAACTAAAAGCAAATGAAGAGGCTGCCAAAAAAACAGAAGCAAGAAGGAAAAAAGAACTTGACGACTTTAAAGATGCTGAAACTAAAATTAATAAAGAGAAGGCACGTGCTTTTGGAATAAGCGAAGAGCAATCAATTAAATTTTTCGATAGGCAAATAGGACGAAAGAAAACAACTGTAGAAATAGAGGCAGATATTGAAAAAAGAGCCTTGGCCGACATGCTTAAGCTAAAAACTGATAATCAAAAAAAGATAGACGAACAAGATGAAAAAGAAAAAAATCAGTATGTAGCACTACAAGAAACAAAAAAGAAAGTTGCTCAGGATGCATGGAATACTAGTAAGGATTTAGTTGATACTATGTTTGAAATAGAGCAAAATAATTACGACAAAGAGGCAAAAAGAATAGAAGATAAATACGATTTGCAAGAAAATACACTCAAAAAACAACTCGATAACGATAAGCTGACTGTTGAATCTAGAAATCAAATCGAGGGGCAACTTAAAGCAATTGAGGCAAAAAAAGCAGAAGAACTAAAAGCAATTGAGGCAAAAAAAAGAGAATCTCAAAGAAAGCAATTTATAATCAATAAGGCTATTGCGGTGGCAGAAATTGCAATGACTACAGCTCAGGCCGTAATGAAAACATATAGCGAAATGGCGTATCCGTGGGCGGTTCCTCTAGCTATTGCAGTGGGTGCAATTGGTGCGGTTCAGGCTGGTTTAGTGTTAGCACAACCGATACCAGAATTTGACAAAGGAACCGAAAGCGCACCAAATGGTCAATTTATGGTGGGCGAAAAAGGCCCAGAATTTATGGTACATAAAGGTGAGACTCAATTAATTACAGAGCCTACAGTTATGAATAACAAAGCTGGGGCAAGGGTAGTTAGCACAATTGATACAGCTAAAATACTACAATCGAATCAAAAAGATAAGGTTTGGACATCTTTCGGTAAAGGTCCATCAATCGAAAATTCTAGGTTAATAGATGCTACCGAGGAAACAAACAGATTGCTTAGGTCTCAAAAACAAGTTAAAATATTTGTTTCTGGCAATGTGTCGAGTTATGCTGAAATAGGAAACGCAAGAATCAAACAAACTTTCAGAGGCTAAAATATGAAAACGTGGAAATTTAAACTAACATACGGCTCATCAAGTTTCGATTGTACAGGCGATATGGTAATAAATTGGGACTCTATAAGTTTGAAGCTTGAACGAAATGATATGCTTCGAGGCGCTTTGTTTCAGTACTCAAACGTTTTTGAGTTTATTGGTAGGGCTAAAGATTTTGTTCAAAAAGTTGTTGATGGTGGAGGCATGGAAGCTGAACTTTACCTGCAAATGTTTGAGGGCAATGAGTCGGGGCACAAAGGTAGCTTTATTAGGTTAGGCCAACCGATTAAGGCATCGCTAAAGACTTATGACAATAACGGGACTATTGCTAAGGTTACTTTTGCAATTAGTGGGTTTGAAGAGAAGATTTTTAACCGATACGATGCTCAAATTGAGTATGGAATAAAAGAGGCTATAGACGGCGAAGCGTTAATTGATGCAATTTACGCAGACCAAAGATTGCATGATAGAGTATTAAGTGGAGTTGCTGAGATAGTGATGGATGAGACACGGGTTAGTGTATTGGGAACTGCTGAATATGATCCCATAAATAGCAACACTGGTGCCATTTTCACCATCAAAAACAGCTCAATTCAAGAGGTTGTGAGTTCTTTTAATATAGATTTTCCTCCATTGCAGGGCTTTTTCCAGAACGCTATAAATAAGGCATCAGTACGTGTAGTCATAAAAGATTTAGCTATTCATTTTGGAAAACAAGCTGGGGCATCATTTATATGCACCAGAGCCGTTTTTATTGTAAAACTTGATGTAAATAACAATGAATACCCTGGGCGATTAAATGTAGCATCTTATTACGATCGTGATTTTGTTTTAACATCCGATTTTAATATAAACGAAGATTTCACAGTTGAATTAATAGAAGGTGACAGTATTGCTATAAAAGTTGTTGTAGAATTCATTGCAACTGGTGCTGGTGCTGGTTGGCATTATGAATTTAAGAATAATGGTTCTGTAGACATCGATTCACGGTCTTACTTTCCTGCAACAATTACTAAAGCAATAAGTCCTTTTGACGCAATAAATAGGATTGTTTCGCAGATAACAGGAAAAGAAGATGCCTTTAAAAGCAATTATCTTGGTTATACCGAAAAAGGATATGCTGTAGATGGTGAAGGCGCCTTCAATATGCTGCTTAGCGGTAAATTAATACGTTCATTTCCTGTTATAGATGCTAAAATATCTTTTTCATTGAGCGATTTAATGAGCAATTTTATCAAAGCATTCAATCTGGTTGCTTGGATTGAAAACGATGTATTAAGGCTTGAGAAGTACAATGATGCATTTGATTTGAATCGAATAATAAAAATTGAAAAGCACGGAAATGTAAGCGTCAATCTTATTGAAAAGATGCATTTTTCCAATATCAAATACGGCTACAACAATCAGTCTTATGAAGAATCTACGGGACTGGACAACACGCATGGTTTATTCGAGAGACAAACACATATTAAATCTACAAAAAACAGTCTTGATTTAATTGTTCAATATAGAACAGATTCAGAAGGTATCGAACTTGCAAGGCGGTTGGATTACGTTTACCACGCCAAACAAGATTATAGGGCGGATAATGACATATTTATAATTCAAAGCAAAATAGGATTTGGGACTGAAATAAATTCAATTGAAGGCAGCGAAATAGGTACAATCGAAGGCGTGCTAAGTCCAAATACGGCTTATAATATGGGATTGACGCCTCGTGATATTTTTAAAAATTGGTCTAATGTAATTTCAAGCGGTTTATATTTATATCCGCAAAAAAAGATTAAATTTGTCAGCGGTGCAAGTAACACAGCTTTGGTAGTAAATGGAGTTGCTGAAAAATCAGATATTGAAGTTGCAAGCTTGACAACACCATTGTTTTTGCCTTACAATTTAATGGTTGAAGATGCTTTTTTTGCGGTTGAGCAACTTAATTATTTGAAACAATATCCAAATGCAGTGATCGAAATAGGCAACTATTATGGTATTGTTGACGAAATGGATATAGATTTGAACACAATGAAAACTAACAATTTGAAACTAATACGAGTAAATAGATAGTTATTATGGCCAATTTTGCAAGTATAAGATTCTATGTACCAAGTAGCGGAAATTCGCCACTTGATTACTCTCGTAATTTTGCATGTACTTTTGATGGTGTAGACATAACTGGTGTTTCTGCGGCTGTAAATGATTTCTCAAACGTTCAACGAAAATTTGCTACTACGCCAAGTGTTGGTATATGGCAAAATTGGGCGAGTCCATTAAAATCATTACTCGAAGTCTTATATATTGGCGTGCAAGGCAAAAAATTTACCGTTTTTCTTGCTAGCAATTATATAGAACTTACTGCTACTGAGTTTGGCCATGTTTTTGCAACAAAAGCCGTAGATTTTCAAATTGAACACTTTTCGCCGATAGTAGGAACCGTTACGGCCGAAGTTGCAACGGAAACTATAGCCGTCACTTCAATAGTTCCAGCTCAAGGAACAACAATTCAAGGAAGCCGCAATACTAGATGTAATTATCAAATTGGAGTTTCGGGCGCCACTTATCCTACACACATCAAATCATTGCCTTCGGGCGCTAATGATTTAGGCTTTACCTTAGGCGTTTTTGCCACATTTGAATACGAAAGAACACATGCGAGGCCTCAGTTAATTGTAGTAGATAGTCAGCCTGTTGAAAGTCCTGCGTTTACGCTTCCTATCGTCCAGTCATGGTTTGTTGATAGCGTAATTACAACTGGAGATTCTGCCACCATAGTAGCCAAAACGGCTTATGCAGATTTCGACAAAGCAACAACGCTTTCTTACTCAATAAACGGTTCTTTATACCAAAATTCAAATAATTTTCCATCGCTTCCTGTTGGTAATTATACGGCTTACATACTCGACTCTTTAGGAGGAATTTGGACAAAGGATTTCGTAATAGCTAACCTAGAAAATAAATCCCCTGCATTTATTGATTTTTCTGATGTAAATTCAATGCAATACAGGGATGATGCACAAAATAGAAATCGATTATCTTTATTTGCACGGCAAAAATTTATTAATCAAGAAAAACCATGTTTTTACCAGCTCTTTGACGCTCGCCACAGTTCGCCAATTACTACACAATTTCGCTCATCTTACGATTCAGCTATTGCTATCGTTGAGGGTGAAGCTTTGCCACTTACAATAACAGAAGTGGTCACTAATTTAAATAAAGAGGATTGGAGGGATTGTCAGTTTGCTGACGGCGGATTAAATAAGACTCTTATATTCTTTGAAAGTGGCAATGTTTACGACCCTGCCACTGGTTTTGTTATTAGAACCTACAATAACATCACAGTTGCAGGATTAACGCTTGAGTCGTGGCAGGAAAAAGGCATAATAGTAGAGCTAACAATAGGTTCTTTTATAGTTTCAGATGTAGTTTTTAATTCAACAGTTGGAGGTATGTGTCTAGTGATAGATATTGCTTTCAATTCATTTGTCCCAGAAATTTGCAAATCGAGGTACAATAAAGAAGATTGGAATGTGTTCAAGTTTGATGTCGATATGGGTCTTTTGTCTCAGCATGAATTGCATCGAGTTGGAGTGTTATTTCAAGATTCAGTTTACCCAACTGTTACGTGGTATAGTGAGCCATTTAAGGTGGTTGAGGATGATGATTTACTCAAATTAGAGTGCTCAGGAAATGCAACAATTTCAGATATGATACCTACAGGTATAGTTCATACTCTTTTTTTAGAGGCCGTTTTAATAGACTCAGAACCATTTCAGGATGTTGAGACATCGAATAGTGACATATATAATAGCATAAAAGTTAAGAGCAATTACGATGCTGGCTACACTTTAGCCACAACAGCAATAGCACCTTATTTAATCCAAAAAATAAATCTACTTTTACTTTTTGATACTATTTTAATTGACGGATTGCCATTTGAAATAGACAAAGAGGCTAAGATAGAATTTTGGAACGACAAAAATAATCCGCTTGGTGTCTTGAGGCGCTCATTTAGGCCAAATAAAACATCATCAAGTAATAATATAACAGTGGCAACTAGCAGGGTGTTAGGGGCAAGTAATGTAACGGTTTTAGGCGCTTAGCTATGGAAACATCACAGGAAATAGAGATAATTAAAATTCCAGATTTACTTGAAATTGCAGCAAGGAATCCAAATGCATCAATACCACTATACAATCCTATAACTGGCAGGGTTGAGCGCATATTGGTTAGCACATTAATAGCTGGAATGTCGGTAAATATACCATGGCTTATAGATGAAACTTATGACATTAATGAGATTCGCGAGTGGAATAATAAATTTTGGAAATCTCTACAAAACAACAATATAGGGCATCAGCCTTATGAAGATCTAACGTGGTGGACTGAGGTTTCTGCCTCGTTAGCAAATGGTGGTTCTATGTCAAATTGGGCGGCTGGTTTATTTACTGTCACGCCCGTTTGTGTTGTAGAAAACAATACTATTTACGTTCTTGACGAATCGGTTGCCCCGCTTCCTTTTGAGTCTATTAATTTTGAGACTGAAAGATTGGCAGGATATTGGTTGAGCGGGTCCACTGATTTATCAAATTACGTCAAACGCACTGGCGAATCTCTACCACAATTACCGCCAAAGCGCCTACCGTTATATAATGGGCATGCAGCTGTTTCAAACATTTGCCCTACTGGATTTAGATTGCCCACTAATGCTGAAATGATTACGCTTTCTGCTTTCGGTGGTGGATTAAAGGAAAGCGGCCTTGATTTTTGGCAATCTCCAAACACAGGGGGAACAAACGCTACTGGTTTTAATGCAAAAGGAAATGGAGCAAGAAGTTCAACATATGATTACGGAGGCGAAAAACAAACAGTTAAATTTGCAACTAGCTACGAACTCGGTGGACTAATGCAGATTTATACGCTTAGCTATAATACAGCAACTTTAGATTCCCAATTAATTCCTTTTAAAAGCGGCATCTCTATTCGTTGCATCAAAAACGACAACGTAGACCCAACCGCACCAATTTTAGATGCAAGCGGAAATATTTATAATTGGGTTAGAATTGGTAGTCAAATTTGGCTCACAACTGATTTGATTGCAACGCGAGATAACGACAATAATTTAATACCAAACATCCTAGATTTTGCCACATGGCAGGGATTAACTACACCAGCTCTTTGTTACTATAATAACGAGCAGCAACCACCCACAAAAAAAATGGTGTACGACGAAGCGGGTAAGGCGTGGTTAAAAGATGAGGATATTGCACAACAAGAAACAACGGTTGATAATGGTGCGGCCTATGACGACTCAATAATTTATGATGTTTCGGCTTTAGTTGTGTACTCAAACCCGTTAAGTTTAGATCCACAATTTCAGGTTCCACAACTTTACACATTGACGGTTTCGGCTGGAATAGCTGGTGTTAGCCCCGAAGATTCGCCTTATATCGAAAACCCCGTTTCTGGAAATTGGTTCTTTAATGGTCAAGCAGTATCAGTTACTAGGTCAACGGCAAACATTCACACAACTGGAGGTAGTGCGGCTGTAAAGTCTTTGACTGGATACAAACATGGTGATTCTTATCTTTTATCCAACTGGAATACATGTCAGAAATTCGACCAGTTTAGCACAGATGACATAATAGGAATAAAACCAAATGACATACCAATTGGTGGTGCTGGCAGATGGGTTGAAGATGCTACTTGGGAAAAAAATAACATAGCATTAGCCGACATTACAGCTATAAGAAATTTTAGAAATCCAGCTGCTGGTTCGACTGTAATTTGCGAAACAACTGGATTTATCTATAGATTTCAATTAGGTACTTTTGTAGACAACGGCACTACTATTCTGATTCCAACTTATAGATTTCAAAATCTCGATGGTGCATTTATAAAAGTTGGTTCAATACCTTTAAAAGCTGAAAATACAGACGTAGACACAGGAACAAACGACACTCTTTTCATGTCTGTTGCTAAATCTATTTATGCTATTACTACCCGTGTTTTTAGCGGATTAACAACCGATGTAAAAACAATTCAAGGCGCTATCAATTGGCTAAACAGCTCTAAGGCTATGCAAAACCCTGGCATTTCTCAAAGAACACCAGTTTTGCCAATCGATATCGTTATAGATCCAGTTGCTAACACCTTAACTATTGCCACAGTCAAGGGAGGTGAAACTATTTCAGCGTCAAATCCTGTAATTTTTAACACTGACGGTAGCGGAATAATTAATGAATGGATAAAAACAGGGCCCGTAGTTTTCCCAAACTTCACCAATACTTACGGTGTTTGGTTTTTCCACGTTGATAATTCAGGCGCTCCAATATCCACCCAAGTTTCATGGTATGATTTTGCAATTATATCATCAGTGTATCGCTTCCTATTAAACGATACTCTTTCTGATGCTGATAAGATAGTTGTTCGAGCTTATGAGTGTCATTCAAATGCAGATAGTGCATCCGACCACGCATGGAAACATGCAAGAGGAACGCAAAACATAAATGGTTTTGATTATACGGCAAATATAATCGCCTCAAACACATCTGGTATTCCGAACAGCGCACCAAACGCGGATGGTCGTAATACTTGTTTTTCACTAGCTGGTGGAACAAATAGCGATGATGGTCTTGAATACACAGTTGTTAATAGCGTTGTGAATGCTAAGTTCAATCAGGATTTAGGCATTTTAACGGCTGCTTCTTTGACTAGTTCGAACTCAGGATTGTTCAAGGTTAGAACCAATGATTCAGGGGGTAAATTATTTTTCTTACCTGCCACTCGTTTTCCTTTCCCGTTTTCGGCTTCAACAAATCGCCCTGAATTTATCACAGCTTTGGGGGTTCGTACTGAGGTTGCAAACAATCGTTGGATGGTTACATACGCTTATGCTTTGCAGGACGACAAACAGGGAGAAGCAATAAAAATATGTACATCCGAAACAGATTTTACTACTTACGCACTTGCAAGAGATCATAACTGGGCTACATTACAAGGCTTGTTTTCTACTCTTAGAGATAAAGAACTTAGACCGCTATGGCAGATTATTCATTATGTGAAACATTCTGGTGCCGGTAATTATGTTGCTGGATGCAAATATGCTGCCTTGGTTTCTATGCGAGACATAAGAAATGATAGTTATGCTAACTATAGTTCAGCTTTAAGCGCTCAGGTTTTGGCTGCAAATGTAGTAACAACTTCAACAACTTTATTCCCCCAAACCGATTTGAGCAGCCGTTTATTAGCCTTTGAATCACTGTTTCGCAAATATTCAGCAGTCGCATGGGTCGCAACGGATACAACCTTAACGCTTGTACCCGACACAGATAAAGATTTTGCTACAGGAACACCAACCGCTATAATTACTACCGTTACAATAACCTTAACAGCGCAAGTTACTGGATTTTCGGCTCACTATTGGTTTAAGTTTAAAGCTGGTGCAGGATGGGGTTTTGTTTGGCCGGCTGGTTATGCGGCTGCAATTTCGGGCAATGATGCAATTGTGGCTGGGTCAATTTACGAGGTTGATTTTTTTGCAGGGGTTTATATAATTAAACTTGCGGCGTAATGAAGAGAGCAAGAAGAGCGCTATATGGAGGGCAAGACATCACAACAGGTTTAGTGTTGCATTATAAACTATTAGATACTACCAATAGCATTGGAGGCAATGATTTAACCTTAAACGGTACGTGCCCCCACGTTACAGGAGTTGATAGCGTTGCTAATTCTGCATACAGCTCTACTGGTGCTGGAGGTAATTTTTTTACCTGTAATCCAGCTTCATTGCCAACCGTTGCCGCCAACACGGGATATCAAACTATATGTATGTGGATTAAAACAGCCACAGCAACGCTTGGAACAGCATTTGGAACATATAGTTCAGGTGGATTTGTCAATGGAATAATGATAAAAAATTCACACTTAGCGCTTGGCAGGGGTGGCAATTGGTGGATAGAGTTTACGGGGTCGTCTAATATTTCAGATAACAATTGGCACCATTTAGCTATCATTTACAATAATGCTGCTAACACCCAAATAGGTTATGTGGATGGGGTAAATGTTGGTTCTTTAGCCGTGGCTTTAGGTGGCTCTGGTGTTGTAAGTGAAATAAATTTATTTCAGTTCAGAAACGGATTTAGCTACATTCCGTACTCGTATAATGGCAGTGCGGATAATTGTAGATTGTACAATGTGGCTAAAACAGAAGCGCAAATTCAGTATCTTTTCGGTAATAAGTTATAAAAAGTAATATGGAATACGTTAAACTGGTAAACGGACAACTCGAACGTCCACAAAACAACACACTTTCAATAGGTGGCTGCGATTGTATGCAAGAAACCTTTTCAGCTTCTCAATATTTGCAAGCTGGCTTTAAATTGCTGGTAAAAGCTACCATTGTACCTCCTTTAGAATGGTTTCAAAAAGCACAAATTACTTATCAAGAAACTGAGACAGAAATAAAAGAGTTATATATAGTGGTTGCTGTTGATGGATTAGCTGATATCTATATTAATAAACTCGCTATAGAAAGAGATAGAGCGCTTGAAAATGATTTTTCATGGGCTGGTAACGTGGTTAAATTAGACGAAAGCAATCAAAAAGATTACACCGCACTCTATACACTTCTTTCTAATAACAAAGAAATGACTCCTTTTGTAGATGCCAATTTTAAGAATCATACGTCTTACTTTTTTGCTGATTATGCGGAATTAAACAGTTTTGCAATAGCAATACTATCATTTGTAAATACAACGCTTGCAACATACAGGGATGAGGCTTATTTAGTTCGCAGTTTGACAAATGACCAGATTTATGAACACATCGAATCGCTATAAATTCACCTTAGAAAATGACCACTATTTTTATGTCCCTGAGTTAGAAGGTGTCGTTTTTTCGGCACCATTTTTCAGGTGCTTTAATGGCCATTGCGTTATTTCAAAGGGGTATAGTTGGAATGGTGCAACGCTTGCAAAAGATTACCCAGAAACCTATATAGCAACACTCGAACACGATGTTTTATACCAATACGGGGCTGCGATGAACTTAAAACGAAAGATTGCCGATTTAGTCTTTCGTCAAAAAATGACTGAGGCTAATTTTAAATACACCAATTATTACTATATTGCCGTTCGATTATGTGGATTTATTCCGTACTATTTATTAAACTAAAATTTTGTATCATGGGAAGACCGAAAGACCCGCCAAAGAAATGATTAGGGCAGCTTTATTTTTAACAGTGGTTTTACTAGGTCAAATACTAGTAGAATCACTGTTTTCATTTATGCCAACCATCGAACAACAAAGAGCCGTTTATTTTATACTTAGCAAATTATTGATGGTTGGATTCATTCCATCCATATTTATTTGGCTTTTATGTTGTGATTACTACACAAAAACTCTATCTTTATCACTTGTTATATTTAATTTGTTTAGACTTTTTTTTGAAATTGTCGCAATAAATGAACAATACAGTTGGATAGTGTCAGGTTTCAATAAATTCGACTACTTTAATTCGACTATTTTAGTAGTTTCAATCGGATTTAGTTTGATAGCTAATGGGATACTTTACCGCAACGGCCATTTCTTTTATTATTTTTTGGCGTTATTACGGAAAGCTTAAAGAGTTGAAAAATAAATTAGATGAAATAAAACTTGAAATTATGGGTAGTCCGGACATTTGGGATGTATCAAAGCGTTTTAGTGATTTTGAGATTGAAATGGCTAAAAGATTAGGTAAAATAGATGGTGAAATAATAAAGCTTAAAACGATAATTGCGCTATCTACAGGAACAACTATACTTGCTGCAATTGTAAATGTGGCAACAATTTATTTTAAAGCAAAATAGCATGGAAGAGTTAAAATTGAGTATTGTTAGATGGCCATCGACAAAAAAAAGCACGTCTGGCATAATGTATATAGATGGTAAATTCTTTTGCTTTACGCTCGAAGATGTCGAAAGAGAGGTTAAAATAATGCACGAAACATGCATACCAAAAGGCATCTATAAAGTAGTTTTAACGATGTCGAACCGCTTTAAAAAGATACTACCCTTAGTTTGTGATGTGCCAAATTTTGAAGGCATAAGGATTCATGCAGGAAATACAGATAAAAGTACAAGTGGATGTATTTTAGTTGGTAAAGTAAAAGACACCGATTTTATAGGTAAATCTATGGAGGCAAAAGAAGAGTTAATGAAGATTTTAACCGCCCACAAAGGAATAATTACACTAGAAATAAAATAGCTATGAAAGAAAGAATTTTTGAAAATAAAGTAACTACCTATGCAGGTTGTTCTATCGCCTTCATTTTTGGGGGCGCCCTGATTGCCGGTCTCCTTATAGGCAAAATTGACGGTGCGACATTTGGGGCAAGCCTTACCGTTGTTGGGGTGTTTGCAACTGGATTAATATTATCTAAAGACAAAAAAGATGAATAAGTATCTATTGATTCTTTGCTGTGTATTTTTTGTGGCTTTATTGGGCGTTTCTTCGCTTTACGACATGGAGCGCAAAGAAACTAACCGATTAGGCAAAAACCAAACCGCATTACTCGAAGATGTTAAATTTTACCGCCTCAAAGATTCAGCCTCAGTTGCAGAAATAAAGGTTCTTAAGCTTACTAAATCAGAATTTAAAAACCAATTTCCCGAGGTTAAGAAAAAGGTCATTAAAGATGCAGGCATTCGTGAAAAGGATGTTATAGGATTAAATACCACGGTTATCGAAACAGACGTAAAAATAGACGTTCCTTTGATAACAAAAGACACTATGCAGTGTTTTGAGTATAATGATAAATACACCTTAATTTCTGGATGTATTACGCCTTCAAACCGTTTTGTAGGCATGTTCCATAGTGCAGATTCAATCTTTGGTATTCCGCACATTGAAAGACACAAATTTTGGTTTATAAGATGGGGGATTAAGTCGTATAAAATGACTGTTGTCTCTAAAAATCCAAATTCGACTATTATTTTTACTGAAAGCGTGGCGGTTGTAGATTAATAGCTATATTTGCACTATACATATTGTATTTGCCCGATAAATAGTTCTCGCCCTCGAAGTTGGAAACTACTTATTGTAAGATTTAAAGCCTCTGAATTAAACCTCAGAGGCTTTTTTATATAACGAGCACCATGTTTTAGAAATCTCACAATCCACCTGCATAGGGTGTAATTTAGCGCAATTATACAACCCCCGACTTGCTAAAGTGCCATTTATACATTTGCCACAAGACGCTATTTTTCGCACCTCTTTATTTATTATTGCTTTTTTTGCCATAGTTTGCAAAGATATACAACATTTTGCTATCTTTACATCGCTTTCATAATGTTTTACCACCCTTGCAACCGTTTTGGCTTGGGTGGTTTTTTTATTCCAAAAATTTAACTATATTTGCATCGATAAAAGCGCTTAAAAGTTCTAATACAATTTTTTAAAGGAGGCGTTTTTTAAATCATTTTGCAAATTTTCGTAAAGTCGGAGCGCCAAACGTGGACGTGTACCGACTTTTTTATGCAGCAATTTCTTATTTAGAACCAAACTAAATAACGTAAAAAGAGTGTTAAATTACATCATTTTCTAACAAGGTATTACTATTATGCTTATCTTTGAATATGAGATAGCAATTAAGCTACTCTGAAAAACAAGCAAGATGAAAACTTACATCGCATTCGCAAAAGAAAACAAAGGATTTAAAATTGTAGCAATCGAAGCCAATAGCATATTAGAAGCCTATTCCTTATTGAAATCAAGAGGCTTTAAAGTTAATAAGTCGTCAATTCAATCAAGTGCCGTAAGCATTGATTACGTTTCTTGCGAAAAGTCAATATAATCCACCGCCCGAAACCTCACGAAAGTAGGGCTATTTTTAACTATAAAACAGAAAGCAATGAGAACAGTACAACAAGAAGAAATTTTAAGAAAATCAGTTTTATTCGCTGGCTTATTTGTCGAAGCGGTTTGTATTTTTAGGGACAAACCGCTTAAAAAATGGGCTGCCATTCCGATAGGTAGCGAATGTTTAGAGTTGCCTTTATTGGATAATTTCAATATTGCCCCATCTAGATTGAGTAATATATCTGCTCCCTATGGTAATTATTGTGTTACCGAGGAAAGTCTTGTGTTTTTTAATGAAGCCTAACGAACGGGGCTTGTTTCAGCCTTTGTGTTGCGCCTGCGGCAAAGGTGGTCAGCAAACACGTGTTAGCGGTAGGTTTTATTTAATCTTAATTTAGTCAAAATGAAAAAAGAAAAAACTATGAGGCTGCTTTTTGAGGAAAAGAAAAAGTTAGTCCTAAAAACTAAGATAGCAGGTGAAAGTCTCGATAGATTAATTAATAATAAATGGGGTTTTCATTATTCTGAAACTGATGATGATAAAATTATTGATACTCTAGATTACGGCACAACATCGTTAACATTTAAAGATTTTGTAGAGCGAATGGACGAGTACAAACTATCGGTTGAAAAATGTGGTTCTTTTCGGTAAATTCTAAACTTACCGCTAACTGACGGCTGTATATTTAACCGCCTTGTAACTAACACACATCATCGGCGGTTGAATGTACAGCGTGTTATGCGCTTTTAAATTTTGTATAGTCATAACTTAATAATTAATAAAATGGAAGCAATCGAATTAAGCAATCAATTGAGAAGTGGCAATCTGATTAATTATATGGGAAAGCCAATAAAGTGTAGTATATCAACAATTTTCGCAGTGTCTAAATGTATTGGAGATTCTTTTTTATACCAACCGATTTTATTAACAGATGAATTTCTGATTGAACTTGGATTTGAGCAAAGAAAAAATTACGATTGTTATGGAGTTATTTTTGATAATATTAGATTCTCCTATTTTTTAAACAAAGAGTGGTTAAAAATTGATTCGATGGATGTCTTTAGGAAAATTAAATACGTCCACGAATTACAAAATATCATTCATTCATTAACTCTTAAAGAGTTGCAGTATCAGTCTTAATTGCGCATAACGGTTCGGGTATTAGCTTTCGTTGCCGTTGCTTGATTAACTACAAATGATTATTAAACGCTTAAAACTTAAATATATGAACAAGCTTTCAAAAGAAATACAAGGCAATGAAGCTAATACCTTGTTACCAGCAGTTAGTTGGTATAAATCGCTTTCGCTTCAACAAAGAATGGGATTAAAAGAAGTATCAGCATTAATTTGTGGTATGAAATGGGAAGATTTTAAAATACTATTTACACCACGAGAAAGGCTTGAAATACTACACAACAAATTAATGTTGGAAGGTTTCGATGTCTAATTGCTGGTAACGTTACGATTATTTGCGTTTGGTGGGGTGTTACACCACCAAAGATTATTAACACCACAAAATTTTAAAATATGCAGATAGATTCTAAAAAACACATCACCCCCACTGACGCAAATAATGTGTTAGCGGCTGGCTATTCTTTCAAATTGGGAGATTTTCAATTGGTATTAGATGAAGATACAGGAGAGTTAAAGGTTATAGTTCATAAAAACAAATTAAGGTTAACGATTAAACCAAATAGTGATAATAGTTGCACCCTTGTAGCTTGCCGCTAACGGTTTCGGGCTTGGCGAAGTTGCCGAACACAAAACTTCATTAGAATTACAAATGTTTAAATTAATATAAAATGTCAAAAGAAAACGAAAACGGCAATTTTGCCAAACCGATGTTAGGTGCAGTTAAATATAAGTTTTGGCTTCATAACGGAGAGCTTCTATACAGTTGCAAAACCGATGAAAAAAAGAATAAGTATGAACGTGGGTTGAAAGCAAAAAATGTAAAATATACATTGGAGGTTGTCGGTGCTTAATTGCACCTAACGGATGGGGCTTGGCGTTCGTTGCCTATTTTAAAAACGAACATTTTAAAAAACCAAAATGAAATTAAAAACAGAAAACTTCAAGACTACCACAGATTTAGGCAATGACGCCAAACCCGTGTTAGCGGATAGTTCTTTATCCGTTTTATTGGATTACGAAATTAGAAGTAGTTGGTGGGCTTCTTGGATTGGTTGGGATTGGGGGCAAGAACTTTCAGGTAAATACTTTGCTTGGAAAACGAGCAGAAAGTATGTAAGGTATAAGCAGTCAAAGGTGTGGGAGCAACGGATAAAGAATTTCCGCTAACGAATGGTTGTATGTGTTCGGTTTTGCCACACACACACTTCAATTCAAAGCACAAAAGCCAATTGGCAAAACTGACATATACAACGTGTTATGCGTTGATTATTATTAATTTAAACTAAAATAAAAATGGAAACAATTGTAAAAATTACGTGGGATGAACCACAAATGAAAGAATGGTTATGTGCCGATAATATTCAAATCGCGTTATCTGCATATTGTAAAAACACAAAATTTGAGGTAAAAGAAGTTGAACCACAAATGCCGAGTGATGAAGAAATTCAACATTTAACTTTACAAGATGCAAAAGAGCGTGAAGTTTTGTGTTACGAAGGACATGAATTAATTATGAAAGCTGGAATAAAGCACGGACTTTCTTTAATTAACGCATAACGGACGGGGCTTGTTGCATACCGCTTTTTCTGCGGTTGAAACAAGGACGTGTTATGCGCTTTTAAATTTTTTAAATCTAAAAAATAAAATTATGGAATTTATTATTAGTTGTGTTGGCTTCATCCTTTTATGGGTGGCTACAGATGTAGGAAGAAAAGAAGTTGATAAAATAGTCTTTTTTCGTAGTAAATGGTTTGTTATTTTTGCCTTAATCACAATCGGAGTATTGCTTATTAAAAACGCTCATAACTTCAACTAGGGTAGTGTCCTGTTTTAATTGCGCATAACAACCTTATATATGCCATAAATGTAATACAAAACACATGAAACTAACTGAAATTAAGCATATTAGATTTTCAAAACAACAAATTGAAAGTTTAGAAATTTTAAAGGCTTATAATGTTGATGTTTCGCAGTTTATAAGACAGGCAATTAAAGAGAAGATTAAGCGAGATTGGCCGTCAATTAAGGAGGCTAAAAACAAAGAAAAATTACCTTTTTAAAACAAAACATTATGACTTACGACCAACAACTAAAAGTATGGCTTAAATTACCTGAGCAAAAAGATATAAACATTAATGCGTCCGAAAAACTATTAGGATTGCGACGTGGCATTATATCAAATTGGCTTGCCAAAAACGATGAAAGGCCTTTAAAATTTGAGTATATCCCTCGAATTGTTAAGCACTTCAATAAACGAGGCTTCATAACTGATCCCGAAACTTTAACCATTAAAGACCTTTTGCGAGACGAAAATTTCAAAGTGATTTACGAACCAAAAAAACGTGGCAATACGCTGTTTTTTGATAAGCCGTCGAAATGTTATTTGGTAATTTCGGATATTCACGAGATATTTAGGAGCTCTACGGATTGGTATATTTATTTACAAAATAGCGATATGTGGCTTTTTAGCGATGAAAAAATAGATGTAATTAAGGTATAAAACTTAGCTTAATTAATTTAATTTTTGTATCTTTGATGAGGTTAAGCCGATTACCTGCAAAATTGGTATTATTGAAAGCAAAATTAAAAATATGGAAACGGATATTGATTGTATGAAGTATCGAAAATCTACCCATTTAGCGAGCGTAGATATCGAGGCTATTATAGCCGAAAAAGGAAGTTGTGAATTAACTATTAAGCTTGCATTTTACGATAAGGGTGTGGATGTAAGCGGAAACAAAACAGATGGGTATTTTTTAAGGTTCGAAGAAAGTGGAATTAAAGATATGGTTGTCAATTCTGGCAACCGAAAAAAAATATCTGCAATTGTTAAAGAACTTAAAAATTTAACTCCAGTAGAAAGCCGAAACCTTACTAATTGGGTAGGGGTTAAGCTTGGTTTTAAAGTTGACCCCAACGTTAAAATGATGGGGCAAATAGTGGGTGGGATTATTGTAGACTCACAATACAAGCAAGTGCCTAAAAAAACACTAGAAGAGGCTTTAAAATCACTAGCAGAGGTTAAGAGTAGAGAGTCATTCGCTGAGGCTATGCGTGTTTTTTATGAGTTTATGCCAAATACTGAGGTTATTGCAAAATGTACTGAGTTATCAAAATTATACCCAAAATCTAAATAGTTATGCTTTATAAAGAAATTATTCAAAACTCTTTTGAGTGGAAGGAATTGAGGTACAGAAAGATAGGCGGCTCAAGTGCTGAAAAAGTAATGGCCAACTTAGGCAAACCAGTAATGAACAGCGCTATTTTTGCCGAAGTATTAGGCGAATTTTGCGAAGATTACGAATTTGAAGAAGGCGGTTTTTTGTCTGTCGATGTGAATAGAGGCAATGAATTAGAGCCTATTGCGCGCTTTGAATTTCAAAGGATTTATGGTAAAAGTGTTTTCGAAATTGGATGGGCTGAAAGTTCTATTTTTACTGGCATTTCTCCTGATGGAATAATTGGCGATATTGCGTTAATTGATGATATTGTCGATGTTGAGGAAGCTATTGAAATAAAGTGCCCATCTCGAACAACATACGCAAAGTATTTAATCGATAACAGTATCGCCATTACCGATTATGCGTGGCAAATTGTCACATATTTTTTAGTATTTAAAAACCTCAAAAAATTGAACCTGTTTATTTACCGACCAGAAAATACCATTGCAAGTCATATTTTAATAGAGTTGACTCGTGAATCTATTGTCATGGCAAATAAGACTAAGGGTGGAACTATTGACAATCTTTGTAAAGAGTTGCACGAAAGGCAAAAAGAATTACTTATTGCTATTAATTATAGAATAATTGAATTAAGTAAGCCATCAAATAACTTTTAAAAACCAATTATGAGCATTCAAGAATTAATAAATGAATGGGAGGCAGACAACGCAAAACTGGAACCGCAAACAAAAATAACAAGTGGCGCAATAATACCAACCAATACAATAATGGCCTATCAAATCAGGCTAAAATGTATCAACGATTTAAAACAACATCAAAAAGAAGCTATGCATTATGCTAACTCACGATGAATTAGTCGCTGTAACCGCAAAATGGTTAAAAAGTCATCCGCAAAATGCTATTATTCCTAATTGTACCACAATTTGCACCGAACTTGTAACCGCAAATTGTACTGGCGAAACTCCTGATGTGTTAGGCTGGTGCTATTGGACAAGTATTTTAATAGAAATAAAGGTTGGACGTGGCGACTTCCTAAAAGATAAGAAAAAACCATTTAGACAGGTTGAAAATCTTGGATTAGGAGAGTTTAGATATTATTGTTGCCCCTCAATGCTTATATCTGAAGATGAGTTGCCTGATAAATGGGGCTTGATTTACTGTAACGATAAAGGTAAATTGTTTATTGTTAAAAAAGCTGAAAGATTAGAGGCTAATTTAATCGGAGAAAGAACAATGCTATTATCTTTAATTAGAAGAGAAAATAATTAATCACAATTAAGCCACTTATCTAAAATTAAGTGGCTTTTTTATGTTATTAAATTTGTAAGTTAAATTAATTATGCTAACTTTGTTAAGTCATAAGACACAAAACGAAAACGAAAGCAAAATGAATCTATTGATGGATAAAGAAATGTGGCTAACTATGCTATTATTGACAATATGTATAGCGTGGTTTTTATACGAGGTGTTTAAACCAATAAATAAGCATCATTTTCGCTTGTATAAATGGACTGATTATGTTCGGGCTGGCAAAGAAAAGCGATCGCAAGTAGTCAAGGTGACAGATTCGCACTTATTGATGCGTAATGGTGACATCGTATTTTACCGTGATGTGCTTTAAGGTTGGGCAACGAATTAGGCATACTTTTAACTGTGAGTCCGTTGAGGGCAAAATACACATAGTAATGAAGTCGGGGCGTTTAGTCACAATTGTAGATGGAATTACCAAATGTATGCCAATAGGCTTTTATCAAGAATCAGATATTATTCAAGAAGGTGCCGAAATGGTGCCAAAATATAAACAACTAAAATTATTTTAAAATGGCAAAAGATGCGATTGAATTTAAAGAAAGAGAGAAAAAAGGCGAAGATGAAAAAAGAACAGTGCTTAGAATTTCGGTAAAACAAGGTGATATCAAGAGATTTGGGGAAGCGCTACTCAAAAAAGAGATGCAAGCTAAATTAGAAGCTTGGATTGAAGAAAAATCATTAGGCAGTAATAGGTAGCGCATAACAAACGGGGATTGCTGCATACCGCTTTTTCTGCGGTTGAAGCAAGGACGTGTTAGCGGTAGTTTTTATTTAAAATAATAAAAATAAATCTTATGAAATACGAAGTAAAATACAAAGAACTTGAAGCCTATTTAACATCGCTTCCAGAAAAAGAATTTCAAAATAAAATGTATAATCCAAATGGGATTATAATAGAAGCTGAATTGATTAATGATATTGAGCATTTCAAAATAGATGTGTCAAAATTAGACCCTGCTCAAATAGTCAATTATGGTATGCCTTTCATGGTGGATGCTTTGGGCAATGATTTGTCCGTATGTTTTTTATCAAGGCGAAAATACAAGTTGCCCACTGGCAGAGTCGTAAATATGAAACTAGGTGAAACAGTAGTAAATAATTGCAGGAAAGCGTTTGGAACTCCTTTGAATGGTTGCTGGGTTATTCCACCGCAGTTCATCATCTTAAAATAACTGCTAACGAATGAGGCTAACCGCATGTAGCGGAAATTGAAACACTTAACTATCAAAATACAACAAACATGATACAAGGCACTTTATTTGAATTACCCACTAAACCCGCTATTGCGGTTAAGCCTGTGTTAGCAACTGGGCTTACTTGCCGAAAATGCAAACACAATCAAGCTTGGCAATGCAATAGTAAAGTTTTTCATTATTGCGGAATAAGAAAAAGTAAACAAACGAGCAACGGACAATTAAAGATTAAATGCAAAAATGTAGCGTGCAGTCTTTTTGAGCCTTACCGCTAACGTTTTGCAGCTAAACGAGGTGGCTGATTATACCTCGAAACTTAATTAAAAACACAGAATTATGAGTACAGAAAAAACTTCATTAGAAAACGAAAGCCAGCCATCTTGTTTAGGTGCTGTTATGTGTGCGTTGCCTTGTCCTTTTTGTGGCTCGGATACTGAATTTGAAACAACGACTTTTGGAGATGGTATGACCGATTATTTTAGAGTGAACTGCAAACAAAAAGGACACTCACTTGATTGGTGGGAAGAAGATAAAAATAAAGCTATTGCTGTTTGGAACGAGAGGCAATGACACATAACGGACGGGGCTTGGTGTGCCTTTGTGTTGCGCCTGCGGCAAAGGTAACACCAAGGACGTGTTAGCGGTAGGTTTTATTTTCAAATCTAATTTAATATTAATCTAAAAACAGTAAAAATGGAAAACGAAGTTAAAAAATTTGATGCAGCCGATGCTATGTTGTCGGTAAAAGAAAAAATTAAAGATGCATTCGTGTCTTTAATCCCAGACGAACAGTGGAACGAAATGGTTCAAAAGGAAATTAAGTCATACTTTGAAGTTAAAGAAGAAAGATATGATAATCGTATGTATGCATCTGACTTTACTCGAACGGTTCATTCAGAACTTACTTCCGAAGTTAAGGTAAGAGTTAAAACATATTTACAGGAAAATTTTAATAATGTTTGGTATGATAATGGAGTCCCTATTTGCAATGCTAAAGTTGAAGAAATGATTACTAAAAATGCAGGTAAAATTCTATCCGATATGATTGGTGGGAGTATATCTATGGCTCTAAATCAGGCTGGTTTTCGCATCCAGTAACTTACCGCTAACAACTGTGTAGAAGACACTATGTCTTCTACTGGACAAAAACAACAAATAGTATACACGCACAAAAAAACATTATGAGCAAAAACGAAGACCTAAGGGTGTGCAAGAAATGCCTTTACCCGAAAAGAATTAGCGACAACGAATTTCATAAAAAGAAAGAAAGTTTTTCGCATGTTTGTAAATTATGCACCGCAGAAATATCGAAAGAAAAGACCAAGGCGCTAAAAGGAGACGCTTACAAACCATATAAAGAGCGAGAGAAGCGCTTTACTGATGCGGATGATTACATACCTACCACACAGCCAGAAACGATTCGAAAACTAAAAGAATCGTTGCCTTATTTATTCGACAAAAAGAATTACAGGCGAATTACCAATCTGGATAAAATGCTAAATTTTTACGAACCAAAATAAAGCACAACCCATGACTCTATTTAGAGATCACTTTCAGAATTTTAAGACATACCAAATACCAAAGGCTCAGTTAATTATTGCTGACATACCCTATAATTTAGGCAATAACGCTTATGCTTCAAATCCTAGTTGGTATAAAGATGGAGACAATAAACAAGGCGAAAGCGAATTAGCAGGCACAAACTTTTTTAATACCGACGAAGATTTTCGCCCTGCTGAATTTATGCACTTTTGCAGTACAATGTTAAAATCAGAACCTAAAACTAAAAAAGAAGAAGGCGAAACAAAGCGGCTAAAAAGCAGTGCACCTTGTATGATTGTTTTTTGCGCATTTGACCAACAAATGTATTTAATCGAGTTGGCCAAAAAGTACGGTTTGCCAAATTACATTAATCTTGTATTTCGCAAAAATTTTTCAGCTCAGGTGCTAAAAGCAAATATGAAAATAGTGGGTAATTGTGAGTATGGACTTGTTTTTTATAGGGATAAGTTGCCAAAATTTAACAACCACGGTAAAATGATTTTTAATTGCATGGATTGGCCACGAGATAATGAAAGCGAAAAAATCCACCCAACTCAAAAGCCAATTAAACTACTAGAGCAACTTATAAGCCTTTGTACCGACATTGGAGATGTTGTAATAGATCCATGTGCTGGTAGTGGCTCTACTTTGGTAGCTGCTGATAATTTAGGCCGAAAAGGTTACGGTTTTGAAATTGATAGAAATTTTCACAAATCAGGATCTTTATGGGTTGAAAGCAATAAATTAAGACTAAAAGAGATTGAAAAATTTGGATTTGCTAAAACTTTAGTTAGTAAAATTCACCCAACTTTGTTTTGATTTATTGATTATTTTTGTATCTTTGATGTGTAAAAACAGTGTAGGAGCTGTGAAGAAATTTAAACAAGGCATTTATCCCGAGAGGTCTCCTACCCTCAAAGGATGAGTGCCTATTTTTTTGTGATATTATGGCAAATGTTAGTAGTTATAATTTAAGTAGGAAATGGTTTGATTGGTGTTTTGAGAATCCAGAAAAAATAAACCCAAACCACTCAGCACTTTATTTTTTCTGTATAGAACATTGCAATCGCCTTGGTTGGAAAGAGCGTTTTGGATTACCTACAACTATGGCAAAAGAGGCTATTGGGATAAGGTCTTATAATACTTACATAAACACATTAAATGATTTGGTTTCTTTTGGCTTTATTGTGCTTGTTGAAAAATCAAAGAATCAGTACTCCTCAAATATAATTGCCCTATCAAATATTGATAAAGCACTTGATAAAGCACTTGATAAAGCATTGATAAAGCACACGACAAAGCAAAGTGAAAGCACAGGCGAAAGCATTAGTAGTATAGATAAACAAATAACTAATAACAATAAACCAATAAACCAATTAGTAGAAGAAGAAAGCTTACCAAACTTAAATCTGCCTACTTCGCCTTTTATTTCTCAATCTCAAATCATAACAGTTGATAAGTTTGTTGAATATTCATTAACTGATGAAAGCTGGTTAAATTCAATTTGTGAGCAAACTAGACATCCGGAGCCTAAAAAATTTTTACCAATCTTCGCAACGTGGCGTAAAAACTCCAAAAAAGAAACCGCTACACTAAATGATTTTGCGAAACACTTTTCGTTGTGGATAGGTGGAGCAATCGAGAGAGAAAAAGAAACTTTAAAAAATGCAACAAATGGAAGAGATTTCAAAAATACAGCACATCAACTTAGAGAAATTAATAAAACAAACCCTAACAGACACCCAAGTGCAAGCGGTGACGAGTATGGAGGCTATTAAACCTAAATTTGTGGCACTTATAGATGAAAATGGTAGTATCTTATCATTTGAAGATTTTAAGTCGTTTAAAGGCACTTTCTCGCATTGTGATGATTTAGTAAATTATGCAAAACGTGTATTTTGGTATTGCATTTTGAAAATAAATAAAGATTTCAATCCAACTGAAGCTCAAAAACCGTTATTAAACGACATTTTGCATTATCTTATAAAATCAGATAAAACAACACTTGATACCAATAAGGGTATTTACTTGTCTGGTAGTTTCGGGTTTGGAAAATCGGATTTAATGACCGCCTTAAATGATACGTGCCATTATCTTTTTGGTAAAAACTATTTTGTTTTTCAACCAGCATCGCTTTGTGTTTCTGAATATAGGCATGACCAAGATTTAAACTACCTTACTGAGCGCAAAATATACGGAGTACAAAAGCCAATTTCATTTTGTTGGGATGATTTGGGTATGGAGCCGTCAAGCGTTAAAAGTTATGGCAACGAAATAAACCTTTTTTCTACGCTAATTAATGTCAGATACGAACTGTGGAAACAATCAGGGTTAAAGACTCATTTTACAACAAACTTAAATCAAAGCGAATTTGACGAAAGATACACGGCTTCTAATCGGTCTAGGATTGGTCAAATGTGTAACTTGATAATCGTTGAAAGTGGAGACCAAAGAGAGCAGTTTAAGACTAAAGTTAAGGTAAAATAAAAAACCATGAATCTACAACAAGCAATAGAACTACTAGAATACTATCAAAATTGGCGAAGAGGTGCCGAGATTGATATGCCAGAACCAAAATTGCTTGGTGAGGCGATAGATGTAATTTTAAACCACTTAAAAAATACACAAAATGGAAAAACAACAATTATTGAAACTAGTTGAACAATTTAACGATATAGATGCTATAGGAATGATTTTATCTAATTATGTTGATTATGTTGGAGAAAAAGGCGGCATGATTAGCGTAAAGCGATTTGATGAAGTTTCTGAGTGTGTGATAGAATGGGCTAATAAAAGGAATAATTTTAAAAATAATTGAAACTTTCTTAGAATTATAGCATAAGTTAAATTAATTATGCTAACTTTACAATATCAGGATGAGACGCAATTAAGGGATTGAATTAATTCACTTAAAACACAATTGCGATATTCGAAACGTCGGATTCTCATCCTGTTAATTTTTAAAAATAGATTTATGAAAGCAATAGATTTTTTAATAAAGAATCACAGTCAAGATAAGTATTTTGGAATAAGAATATTTAATCAGGATTGTTCAGAATGTCCATTTGGTGAGTTGTCAGACGGGGAAGAAGAAAACTACGACGACCCAATAGAAAACTATTTTAAATGTTCTCTAATTGGTAAAGATAGAGTTTTTGGCGAAGACCATCCTTGCACTACCGAGGATTGGGTAAATCAATTGAAAAAAGAAGTTGAACAGCTAGAAAAATAGATTTATGAAAGCAGTTAATGAAGAATTTGAATATCAAGGTGTTTTTTACCGCACAATACAAGCGTCTTGCGATAATTGCTGTTTTTCTTTCCCTGGCAATTGTGTAGCACTTTGTACCGATGGGGATGTATTTGCATGCAATGAAGTCGCTTTTGTTATAGCATCGAAAAAAGGCCAAAAAAACTGCGAATGCGCACAAAAAGACTGCAAAAATAAAGGTGCTAATTACTGGCATCGCATGAATAAAGAATATTTTTGCGAGACGTGTGCTGAGATTATAGCTAAATTAATGGCCAAAGATATTGCACTGGTTTGTAGTGATGGTAAATTATTGGTAAGGGAGGCGTAACGAACGGGGCTTGTTGCCTCCTGTGTTGCGCCTGCGGCAGGTGGTCAACAAACACATGTTAGCGGCTTTTAATATTTTTTCTAATCTAAATAATAGTCTTATGAAATACAAAATTATCGACAAAGCAACCAAAAAAGAACTTGATTATTCTAAATACGCACTAACAGCTTACGGAGACGTTCTGAGTATTCCAAATGGTCTTGTTTTATCAAATTCATCTGATTTTATAATCGAGCCTATTTTAGAGCACGATTTAGTTGATTTAAATTCAAAAAACTATCAATTAAAAATGTTGCAAAATATTGAGCGAATTTTTTTGTCAAAAGCATTGCGTAAAAGAACTCAAAACGTATGGCTCGTACAAAGCTTCCTGACTTCATTTACAAGCAAAGGAGGGTCGACTTCGTCTTTCGCCCATTGTGATTTTCTTGGAATTGATCCAAATGGATACACCTTCTTTTAATTGCCGCTAACATACGTGTATATGGCAAGTAGCCGAACACAAATGTTGATTAGAATTACAAATATTAATAAACCGCAAATAGTTTCTAAAATGCCTGACACGGCTATTTGCTATATACATTGTTAGGCGCAGTTAATTATGGGAAATTTTATAACTCAGGAACAATATGACACTCTTTTAAAAGCAAAGAAGTCAAATGAATATGCAAACCATATATGTAACGTAAAATGTGGGTTGGGAAAAACAAAGCAATTTGAAGTTAAGGGAACTAAATTGAAGTTAGAAATGAGATGTACAAACCAAGGTGGAATGTGGACTGGTAGCCATTGCTTTGTTGTGTGCTAATTGTGCCTAACAGACGAGGCTATATTTCAGTAAGGGATTACGTGGGCAGTTCTTATCAACCTACACAAAATTACCCAGAGAGAACCGAACTTGAATAACAGCTAAAACCCTTATTGAATATAGCCTTTGTTATGTACTGCTTATTTTTATTCATTATAAATTACGTTTTTTGTTGCATATATCAGATATATGATATATCTTTACAAAGAATTAAAAAATTAGAAAAAATGAAAAACACAATTTGGGCAAATGTAAAAACCTCAATATTCTTTACAACAATGGATATGGGTTGGCAAAAAGAATGGGATATTCTTTTATATAATGAAGAACCAGTAACAAGTATGGAAGTAGCAATAAGAATAGTTAAAGTACATTTTAAAGGTATAACTATTGGACTTGCAACATACGAACAAATGGTAATAGGTAACGCTGAATGGGATAACTTATGAAAAAAATAATAAATATACCTGACAGTATAATCGAAGATTTGCAGCTCGATACGATTAAAAACAAAAAAGGTCGTAAGCGTTTCGAGCTTTCTAATCGAATAACTGAAATACTGATTAACCACGTAACGATACTACGAAGCACGGATAAGTAGTACATAACAGCTGCGTGTATGAGCAGTTGCGGTCATAAACCACAAAACTTAATTAGAAGTAGAAATGATGAATATACAAGGAACTTTATTTGAAACACTTAACCCGCAATTGCTTATACACGATGTTATGTGTAGTAATTTTTGTGCGGTGGGTGCTGTTCGTGATTATAAAGTGCTTTTATGCAATAGGAAAGAAATTGTTGGCTTTGTAGAACATTGGCATTACTCTAAAAACGTGAACGGACTTACAACTGATTACTGTTTTAAATTATTGGATGCTGATGGGAATATGATAGGTGCAATGATTTACGGAAAGATAGCGATGGCTAATGTGTGGAAAAAGTATGCCCAAAACGAAATTGAATTGATAGAACTAAAAAGGCTTTGTTGCATAGATAACACACCAAAGAACACCGAAAGTTTTTTTATTGGGCATACTTTGAGATGGCTAAAAAAGAATACCGAAATTAAAACAGTAATTAGTTATGCCGATACAACTTATTCACACGATGGAACTATCTACAAAGCCAGCAATTTTGTGCATTGTGGAATGACAGCAAAAGGCAAAGTAATAATGTATGAAGGTAAAAGATACCACGACAAAACAATAAGAACCAAATACAACGGAAACTTAAAACCTTTTGCTATTAAGATAAAAGAAGCACTTGAAAACGGAACTGCTGAATGTGTAGATACACTCGGAAAGCACATCTATCTTTATGGGTTACGGGGTGCGGTGGCAAAAAATTATTACACATAACTGTGGCGATTGGCGAAGTAAAAGCCTTGCACTACCGTTCAAATTTAGCACGATGCCCAGTGGCTTTTATTTTGCCAATTGCGTGTTACCTGCTGCCCTTTCTCGGATTATTAATTAACAACTTAAACAATAAATAAAATGCAAACATTAAACAGAAAAACAAAAGAATTAGTAGAAGCAACCCTAATAATTGGTGTTGCTCGTGGCGAAGGTGTAAACAATTCAAGTCACGATGATAAGAAAGATAAAATCAAAGGAAGTATTGATAATCTTACTAATCGTCAAATTGAAATTACAAAACAAACTGCAATTGATTTTGCGAATTGGTTGGACAAACTACAACCCAATGAAAAGGTTTCTGTATGGTCTAAAAATGGCGAATGGAAAGGATTATTTACAATGGATAATGAACAGCTATTTGAAAAGTTTGAAAAGCAATATACAGAGCCTTGTAATGGCAAGTGTGGAATGAATTATTGCGATGATAACGGATGCCTTGAAAACAAACCAAAGTCAGAAGGTGAAGATGTTGCTGTGGTGTCCGCTTAGGGTTGCAGGTAACAACTGCGTAGAAGACACTATGTCTTCTACATGACAAATAAGCAAATAGTAGACACGAAAAAATAAAAACGAAAGCAATGATAAAAGTAAAAATTGAAATCGAGTGTGATAACTGGGAAGATGTAAATTATGCCTACAGAACAGCGCAAGCAAATGGAGTTTTTTCAATCGAAATTGATGGCGAATTTGAAGAGTTCACTATTGAAGATATCGAAGCTCGTGAAATAGCAGAAGCCGAAGAGCAAGCTTTAGAAGACAGCCAGGAGGATTCAACTGAAAAAGGAATGTATTAAAATAAAGACAAATGGAAAAGATTAAAAAATGTATTGAGTCATTAACACCCGAGCAATCAATTCAGTTGGTGGATAACATCGGATGCCATAATTATACGATGAATAACATTTTGTTAATTATTGGCTCGATGTTGGTGTCCGAAACGCTTATCTTTGATGGGCAAAGTAAATTATTTTATAAACGTACTGGACTTATGGTCTGGGATAAACCGTGGTAATATGAGTAAAATTTATATTAGTGGCGCAATAAGCGGAATGAGTATTGGAGTTGCTAAGGCAACGTTTGAAGATGCAAAAGAATATCTTTATTGGAACTCAATTTATTCAATTCATAATATCATAAATCCTTTTGATGTTAATCCTTTTTTAGGCCTTAAAAATTGGTGGTGCTACATGATAAGCGATGTTCGAGAGTTATTGAAATGTGACTCAATTTATATGCTTAAAGGCTGGCAAAATAGTCGAGGTGCGTGCATTGAACATTTAATAGCCGTGTGGCGGAAAATGGAAATAATCTATCAGGTTTAATGTTTTTGATTCCTTTTAAAAATAATTTTAATATTTAAAAAAGCAAGTTATGATAAAACTTTTTATCATTTTATTAGCAATTTTATCGTTTTCCTGTAGTCAAGAATACGAAGATGTTCAGCCAATGCATAGCTACGAAATTAACGTAATTGGTGGCTATATTGGCGATTTAACAGTTAACGTAGGAAATAAAAACAAGATAAGCACAACTAACTATACGGGAGGTGGAGCTAACGCCAGCAATAATATAGGCTACTTTAACCCCAATTATTCGCTTAAAATCGATACCTTAGCACCGTTATTAAAAGTGACAGTTTCGGCAACAGATGGAGGTGGAGCGAAAACTAAGCGGGTCAGGATTGAGCTAAAAAAAGATGGCGTGGTAAGATTTGATACTGTATTTGATTATATGGTTTTAAGGCAAAGGATAACGATTAATAAAGAGTTTTAATGTATGGCAGCACCTAAAGGACATGAGATGTGGGGAAATCCAATAAAACCAAAGACATACAAACCAGAGGAATTGTGGGATAAAGCTATTGATTATTTTGAATGGTGCAAAGATAATCCATGGCTAAAACACGAAGCTATAAAAAACGGGCAAAATTGCGGCGAATTAGTTAAAATACCTTGCGAAAGACCCTACTCAATAGGTGCTTTTTGTATTCATGCTAATATATCTGCTCAAACGTTTTTTAACTATGCTGATGCAAAAGGATATGAAACGTATTTTGATGTTTGTTCACGTATAAAGGAGATAATTGATAAACAGCATTTTGAAGGCGGCATGGTAGGAGCTTACAATGCGAATATAGTTACACGCAAACTAGGACTTAAAGAACAAATCGACACCACCACCAAAGGAGAATCGCTGAATAAAACACCTATATTTGGTGATAACCCGCTCGATAAAAATGTTTAAATTTAAGCCAACAACAGCTCTTTATAAAATTAAAACCCTATTGCGAAATATAAATAGGGTTTTTGTTATTTCAGGAGGCCAAGGGGCAGGTAAAACCATATCCATTCTTATGTTAATCATAGATTATGCCCATCGTAATGATAAAAAGAAAATATCAATTATTTCTGCCGAACTTTCAAAAATGAAAAAGACAGTTGTAAAGGATTTTCTAGAAATTATGAACGATTGGAATATGATTGACATGGGGCGTTGGCATGCAACAGAAAACACATTCACATTCAAAAATGGCACCTTTATTGAGTTTTTAGGGCTTGACACGCATGATGTCGGTAAAGGAATGAGGCGTGATTTGGTTTATTTTAACGAAGCTAATAAATTAAAACAAGAAGCTTATAGACAGGTTGGTTCTCGATGTAAATTGAATATTATAGACTTTAACCCTGATAAACGTTTTTGGGGACACGACTTGATTAATGAAAACAATTTTATAAATCTGACTTTTAATGACAATGAATTTCTTAGCGAAGAGGAACGTGAAAGTATTTTGGAGTACTATAAAAAAGGATACGCAGAGGATGGAGCGATTATAAATGAGTATTGGGCAAATATTTGGCGTGTTTATGGATTGGGTGAGATTGGCAGTGTTGAGGGCAGGATTTTTACTCATTTTAAACCGATAAAGTTTAGTGAATACATGGCCATAAATTCACCTAAAACATACGCAATAGATTGGGGTAAAAATCACGGGTTCGGAATAATAGAAGGCAAATTTGATAGGTATTATAATAACCTCTATGTTAATGAATTGAACTACAAAAGTGAGAACAAATTAATCTCTGAGCTTACTGATTATGACAAAGCTTCGATAAACAATAAAGAAAACGGAGGCATAATAGTTTATATGGTTAGAAAACTAAATATACCAAAGGAATCTATAATAGTTTGCGATAGTGCGGTGCCTGATAATATAAAACTCTTACGTGCCCATGGTTGGGAATATGCATATGGAATAGATAAGCCCAAGGGGTCTGTAATGGCTGGAATTTCACTGCTACAATCTACAAACGTGTTTTATACTGATTTCTCCGCTGGTATCGAGCACGAGCATCAAACATACCAATATCGAGCTGATAGGATGGGAGTTGTTGATGATGAGGTGCTAAAAGAAAATGATGATTTGATAGACCCTATTAGGTATTTGCGTAGGCATTACGAAAAGGCATAAAAAAAGCCACGAATTAACGTGGCTTTTTATTTGGCAACTAATAGTTTATTGTTGATTATACTTCCTAACTAAAGCCTTGCTTGCTATTTTAGTGCTTTGGGTGCCAGACGGCGTGACAGTAGCCCTATAAAATTGGTAGCTAGATGGAGAAATAACAAAACTACATGTTTGTTCTGCAACATTAGATAAAGTAAATGCAGTTATTCCTGCTATATCACTATATTTAATACCATCTACAGATCCCTGTGGCTTTACGGTTCCCGCAACAGTTCCCGAAATAGTATTCAATGTGCACTGAATTGTAACATGAATATTCGCACCATGTACGATACAATACTGATATTTCACAGTCGTATCAGTGATTGTGTCGGTTGCTGCATGTCCTACCACAGAAAGCAAATTACCAACAGCCGCATAGGTTATTTTAGGCCCAGCAACTTGAGCCTTTAAGCCAATCGTCAGCATCAAGGCCAACATAAAAAAAATTGTTCTCATTGTTAAAATTTTTTAGTTAATAATTATTGCGTAAATATAAATATAAATAGCTAAGTTTGTACGATTTAATGTTGTAAAACATCTATATTAATGAGTTGGTTTCGAAACATATTAGGCTTAGGATTCTTAGACGATATTATAACGTCAATTAATAGACAAATAGACGGCACGGCCGAATATGGCAACATATCGAGTGACTTTCAAAAACTAAACGCTGTTTTCTCTAATCCTGCATTATTAAAAGTGATAGCTTTGCAATGTGATTTATTTTCATTGGGCGAGGTTTATGTGTATAAGGATGGTAGGATAGTTGAAAACGACCCATTCCTTGAAATGATTAAAAAGCCAAACATATTTCAAAAAAAGTCACAATTCCTTTGGGATGTTATGTTTTGGAATATGATTGGCAATACTTACAATTATTGCGAATCAAAATTAGTGTCACCTGACAATAATCTCTACATACTAGAAAATAACAAAATGGAGTTCCCTATAGAAATGTTAAAATATAGGGATAAAATAGTTTTATCTAAGTCTGTAAAAAAACAAATAGATAACTTTTCTGTAAAATATATCTATGCTGATGGATCGGCCACTGATTTAAAGTGGGGCAACATTATTCATACGCCAGACCTTACTAACGGAACTGGCAATTGGTTCCGCGGTGCTAGTAGAATTGATTCTCTTTATAAGATAATTTCAAATTCAGAGGCTTCAATGGATGCCTTGAATATAAATATCCGTTATAGTGGTAAATTCTTGGTAGCTGGAAAATCAGATCCAGACAATACATCACAATTGCCAATGGGTGAACCTGAGAAAACTGATATTGAAACAAAAGTAAATGGTAGTAAATCGGTTCATGCGGTTAAGTCAATGATTGACATTAAGCGTTTTGTCGAAAATATTGCGGCTTTAAAATTAGATGAAATAAATCTCAATCAGTACTTTTTGATAGGAACAGCTTATGGAATACCAAAAGATGTTTTAGAGGCTTTTAATTCTGGAACATACGAAAATCAGGAGAAAGCAAGGGGTGCGTTTGTGTCTTATTGCCTACAGCCAAAAGGAAAATTATTCTTTGAAGGCCATTCTGCTTTTTTCGGGTATGATGTTTTAGGCAAATCAATAGTTGTAGATTGGGAGCATTTGCCATTTATGCAAGTATTCGCCAAAGAACGTGCTGAAACGCTTAAAATTCAAACTGAATCGTTATTGAACTTAATGAAAGCAGGGGTTAAATTGGAAGAGATAAACGAAATGTTGGATACTGAATTTACAGAACTAGACTATGAATCAGCTCAAAGAACAACTCAAAGCACAAATAGCAAAGGAGCTTAATCCTGAGATAAAAAAGGTTTTAGAAAAAAGATTATCTAAAATTGATAAAGACGTAATAAAATGAATGTATTTTGCAAAGAGTTAAATAAAGAGTTTGAAGATAAAGAGTCGATGTTTTTAGAGCTATCTAAAAATGAGTCTAAAATAGTTGAATTAAAAAAAGCAGCTATAAAAGAAAGCGATTCTATATCTACATTTTTTGTCTTAAAAGACAATGCAGAAAAAGCGCTATCATTCGTAAAAGAAGGGTTTGTTTATCCAGTCATAAACACCACTAACCTTATGGATTCTCACGGGGATGTTCATTTTCCTAACATTTGGAACAAATCATTAAAAGATAAAGCCAAAAAGATTTTTTATGTTTTAGAACACAAATTATCGCTTGATAACGTTATTGCTTTTCCAAACGATGTTATTGCTTTTGTTAAAACAATTTCTTGGGTAGATTTAGGATTTGATTTTGAGGGAGAAACACAGGCGTTGATTTATGAGATACCAAAAGATAAGATAAAGATACAACGCGTTAAAGAACTGCTCGAAGAAAAAACAGCCTTTGAAAATTCAGTGCGAATGCGTTATATTACAATGAATCTGGCTGTTAATTCAAAGAGTCCAGATTTGGCAAAAAACAAGGCGCTTTGGGATGAAAGAATTAGTAAAGTAGCCAATAAAAAAACAGCTGAAGAGCAAGGGTACTTTTGGGCTGTAGATGAAGCAAGTATCGAGAAAGAAGGTAGTTTGTGTTTGTTTGGTTCGAATAGCGCAACGCCGATACTATACGAAGCCGCAAATAGCACTTCAAACAAAAATGAGCCGTTACAAAACACTCAGGAAACAAAAAGAAAAGCATTTATTAATTAACACTGTAAAATTATGTTTACTTACAAAACAGACGCCCAACTAGAGGCGATGAGTGCGGCCGAAAGAGATACTTACGCCACCGACAAAAGAGAGCACGAG
>Ga0315285_10000488_pt1 | contig 41073 bp, 32 predicted proteins | sample YL17G09_36_MG_FD_203698 | JGI IMG/M metagenome (GOLD analysis project Ga0315285, IMG submission 203698) | Sediment microbial communities from Yellowstone Lake, YNP, Wyoming, USA - YL17G09_36 | ecosystem: Environmental > Aquatic > Freshwater > Lake > Sediment | place: USA: Wyoming | collected...
AACTTAGCGCGGCTGCGCCGCAACCAAAAAAATTTTATTGGACACAGATGAACACAGATAAACACAGAAAAGGATTCATGAAAAACGCTTAACAAAATTTAAAGATTTTACACTACAGTAGTACAGAGTAATAATAATTCGAAACACCAAATCCCCGATAACCTGCAACATAAAAAATCACCAACATTGATGATTTCGTAAAAAGTCTCTTGGAGCGTCACCCCGGCGAAAGCCGGGGTCCAGAACATCTTGAAATAACTGGATTCCGGCTTTCGCCGGAATGACGAATTCTATGGAATTGGAACTTTTTACGAGTTCACCAACATTGATTCCCGGATTTGGATATTTTATGGATTTTCGGATTTTGGATTTTTTCCTCTGTGCTCTCTGTGACCTCTGTGGCAAAAATTTTTCTTCTAACGTTTTTTCATCGCTTCCAGGTAAACTTCCTGGATGGGGATGCCTTTTTCCCGGGCGATGCGGCGGCAGTCGTCGTACTCGGGCTGGAAACGAATCTCCCCGGACACTTTCACCCGGACTTTGCCGTACCGGGTCTCCACCTCGCGCACTTCCCGGGGGAGCTTCTTCCGGTTGACTGAAAAGCTGCGGACCCCCAGGGTGGTGGATTCCCGCAGGATCAGGTCGGAAAGCGCTTCCGCGTCCTTTTCCTCGGCGATCACCCGCAGCAGAGTGCCCGGCCGGTTTTTCTTCATCTGGAGGGGAGACAGGGCGACATCGAGGGCTCCCTTCTGAAAGAGCCGCTCCATCAGGTAGTCATAGAACTCCGGGTTCATGTCGTCGATGTTCGATTCCAGGATTACCGCCCGGTCCGCAAGGTACGCCTCGGTACCCTCCCCCAGAACCAGCCGTAACAGGTTGGGGCGGTCGGGAAATTCCTTCTTTCCCATCCCATACCCTATCTTTTCGACGACCATCGACGGGAAAGGGCTCACCTTCGAGCTCAGTACGGCCACGATCGCCGCCCCGGTGGGCGTGACCAGTTCTCCCTCTACATTCACGCTCTTAACCGGGTATCCTTTTAGGACTTCCACGGTGGCCGGCGCCGGGAGAGGAAGTCGGCCGTGCTGGCACTGAACGAAACCCCATCCCATGGGCAGCTCGGAAGCGTAAATCTTATCGGGCTTGAAGTAATGGACCCCGATGGCCGTTCCCACGATGTCCACGATGGAATCCACGGCCCCCACTTCGTGAAAATGAACCTCCTCCACGGTCTTCTTGTGCACCCGGGCTTCCGCCTCCGCCAGGCGCTGGAAAACGGCCAGGCTGATCTCCTTCACCTCCAGGTCCAGCATGCTCTTCAGGATCATTTCGCGAATGTGGGAGAAATGGCGGTGGTGTTCCTCATGGGGGCCCACCTTGACTTCCAGGCCCAGGGCGGCGATTCCGCTCCGGCTCCCCGGACGAATTTCCAAGGAATAGTTTTCCAAACCCAGTTTCTTCAGCTCCTCCTGAAGTTTTTCCAGGGGCAGGCCCAGATCCAGGAGAGCGGCCAGGGTCATGTCGCCGCTCACCCCCGAAAAACAGTCGAAGTAGAGGATTTTCATGAGCCCCTTCCGTTTTTCGATTTGCCCGCAAGGGCGCATGCCATGCGCCCCTACATCTATTTTTTGAACTGGTCTAGCCAAAAAAAGCGATGGATTAAAAGACACTAAAATTCAAAACATATTTGCCACAGAGGGCACCGAGGCCACAGAGAGCTTTCGGGTCAAAAACCGACAGGAAAAGGCCACGGCTCAAAAATAACGCTTTGAGTGTAGGGTTAAATTCTTTTCCTTTTTCGGCTCTTATATCTCTGTGCTCTCTGTGGCCTCTGTGGCTAAATCGTTTCCGTTTTTTTTTAAACCCGGTTGATCTGGCTGGCGGCGAAGGCCGCGCCGTACCCGTTGTCGATGTTCACCACGGTCACGCCCGAGGCGCAGGAGTTCAACATGGCCAGGAGCGCGGTGATTCCGCCGAAGTGGGAGCCGTACCCGACGCTGGTGGGGACGGCGATCACCGGACGGTCCACCAGCCCGCCGACCACGCTGGGGAGGGCGCCTTCCATCCCGGCAATCACGACCAGCACGCTGGCGGCCCTCAACCGCTCTCTCTGACTCATGAGCCGGTGGATTCCCGCGACTCCCACGTCATACAAATGCTCCACCCGGTTTCCCAGGATCCGGGCGGTCAGGATCGCCTCTTCGGCCACGGGAATGTCCGAGGTCCCGGCGCAGAGCACCAGGATGGTCCCCTTCCCGGCGATCTTAACCGGATGGTTCAGAAGGGTCAGGACGCGGGACTGGGGGTAATAGCGGGCCCGGCGAAACGCCCGTTTGATGGGCGGCACTTTCTCCCGCTGCAGGCGGGTGACCAGGATGTTGTTCTTCTTGGCCTGCATACTCTTCATGATGGAGACTACCTGCACGGCCGTTTTCCCCGCCCCGAAGATGGTCTCGGGAGCTCCCTGACGCAGATGCCGGTGGTGATCGATGGTGGCGCAGTCAATCTCTTCGTAGGGCAATTGCTTCAGCTCCTGCAGGGCTTTCTCCACGGGTACTTTCCCCCGCTGTACCCCTTCCAGCAGTTTTTTCAAGTGATCGACGTTCATCGTTGGTTAGATCCTTTTAACAACCGTGATCGGGGAATTAAAAATAAAGTCAAAGCCAAATTACTAATGAGGCCATAATTATCTGGACAGGAATTCCGTCTTTCAATCATCCTGGATTCCGGCTTCCGCCGGAATGACAACAAAGAATCATGCCTTTCTAATGTTCGTCACTCCGGCGAAAGCCGGAGTCCAATTCGAGGTTTTCAAAAGGCAACGTCCTCCAATGAATGTTTAGACTATAATGGACTCCTTAGTAATTTTCCGGAGCGATGATTCACGACTCGCCCAGAAATCCCCCCAACCCCCCTTTGATAAAGGGGGGTTGGGGGGATTTCTGCGACGGGTATTCATTCAGGCGCATGGTCAGAGATACCCGATTATTCCTTCAAGGTCACCGCCACTTCCAGGACCGACTTCTCGTTGGACTTCAGCACTTCAAAAAGCATCTTCCGGTACCGGAAGACCTCGCCGGTCAGGGGAACCCTTCCGAGCCGCTCCAGGACAAACCCTCCCAGGGTTTCGTAATCGCCCCGGGGGAGGCCGAGTTTCAGGATCTCATTCAGGTGATCGATCTCCATGCGGGCGTTGATCCAGAATTTTTTCGGTCCGGTCCTCCGGTAGAAAGGCTGGTTCACATCGTATTCGTCTTCGATCTCGCCGACCACTTCCTCCAGGATGTCCTCCACGGTGACAATCCCCACCGTCCCCCCGTACTCATCCACCACCGCGGCCATGGCCTCCTGGTTGCGCTGCATTTCCAGCAGCAATTCATCCACCGGCTTGGTCTCCGGAAAAAAAGAAATGGGGCGAACGAAAGGCCGAATGGTTCTCCCCTCCCCTTCCGCATCCAGAAGATCCAGACTATACAGGGTTCCCACGACATTGTCCACCCGATCGCGGTAGACCGGATAGCGGGAATAGTTCTCCTGGCGCACCGAGGCAATGGCTTCCTCCACCGTGCAGGTCTCTTCCAGGGCGACCACGTCCACCAGGGGAATCATGGCTTCTTTAATCCGGGTGGTGGAGAAACGGAAGATGCGGCGGATCATGTCCTGCTCCAGGGGATTGATGTCGCTCCGTCCCCCTTCTTCGCGCAGCAGGAGCTGAAGTTCCTCCCGGGTGACCAGGGGCCGAACCTCCCCTTCCTGCTTCAGGAGCCGGGAGACGGCCTGCGTCGCCTTGGACATGAGCCATACGAAAGGATACAGGATGAGGGAAACGACCCAGATTGCGGGGACGATCTTTCTCACCCACGGATCGGCCTTCTGCTGGAAGAGCGTCTTGGGAAGGATCTCCCCGAAGATGAGAATGAGCGGAGTGAGAATCAGAAAGGCGTAAAGATCCCCCCTGGACCCGTAGAAACCCATCAGGATGGAAGTCACCAGCGCGGCATTGGCCACTTCTGCCAGGTTGCTTCCCACCAGGGTGGCAGAGAGAAACCAGGAGGGTTCCTTCAGGATCCGGAAGGTCAGGCGGTCCCACCGCGAACCGGCGTGGGCGAAGCGGCTCAGTTTTTTCCGGTCCGCCGCCACCATGGTGATCTCCGAGCCGGAAAGAAACCCTTCCAGGAGAAGCAAAAGGACAATCACCGGGATCAGGGTCAGAAGGAGGTAAGGGTCCATCTACCTCTCCTCTCCGGGAGCTCTGGAAATCCGGGGGTAAGAAGGACCCCCGGCCCTTTTCAAGATTCTTTTCCCGCGCCGCCGCCCCTCATCCAGCTCGTCGTAAATCTCCCCGAAAAGCTCTTCCAGGAGGTCTTCCAGGGTCACGATTCCGGCGGTCTTCCCGTACTCATCCACCACCACCGCCAGATGGATCCGTTGTTTCTGTAACTCCTTGAAAAGGACATCCAGTTTCTTGGTGAGGGGAACAAAATGGGCCTTTCTCAGGAACGGCCTGAGCCCGCGGTCATCCATCCCTCGCTGTCCCTTGACGCGCAGCAGCTCTCGGGCATGGAGAACCCCCACCACCCGATCCAGAGTCTTCTCGTAAACCGGAACGCGGGAAAACCGGTTCTCCCGCAGAGTTTCCACCGCCTCTTTCACCCGCGTGGCAAGGGGAAGGGCGAAGACCGCCGCCCGGGGGGTCATGATGTGGCGGACCGTCTGGTCGCTGAATTTGAAGACCCGGTGGATGAAATGCTTCTCCCCTTCCTCCAGGGCCCCTTCCCTCTGGCTGGTCTCAACCAGTTCCTTGAAATCCTCTTCCGTCAAGTAGGAGGAGGACGGCTCGGGACTCACCCTCGCCAATCTGAAAATAACGTCCACCACCTTGCGGATCACCCAGTGAAGGGGATGAACGAGGGTTACAAAACGGTCCACCGGATAAGCCACGGCCGGGGCAATTCTGTCCGGATAACGGACTCCCATGGTCTTGGGGACGACTTCCCCCAGAAGCAGAATTCCCATGACCACCACCGGGATGGCCAGCCACTTGGCCGCATCCCCCCACAGCCCGATGAAAAGCGCGCTGGTCAGGGACGATATGGCCACGTTTACCGTCTCGTTCCCGATGAGGAGCGAAATGATGAGCCTCCGTGGACGGCTCAGGAGATGCTCAATGAGGGGATGGCTGGGGTGGCCTTCTTCCTTGAGCCTGCGGAGACGAAGGCGTCCCAGGGCAAAGAGAGAGGCCTCCGAGGAGGTAAAAAAGACAAGCCCCCAGAAGAGGAAAAAAATCAGGTAGAGTCGCAACGGAGCATCGATTTCCAAGGGGTCACTCCCTATTTTCTTTCCCGAACAGCCTTCTTGAATCCCGATCTATGGGCATGGTGCGGAGGGAAGTCTTTGCGGTGGTTCCTCCGGAGCCTATCGGGACCTTACTGCGGAGGCTGCCAGAGATTCGGCTTTTCGGGTACTTACGAAGGGGTAGCCTCCTTGGTCGGGTTCCTTTGCGGAAATCCAGGGATGCGGCAGGAGCATGCTTTCCCCCGCCGGATTTTGGCGGCGGGCGTCGGTCCGACCCTCGGCTCCACAGCGGGAATTTATTATTATTATTTTTGGGACACGACACTAGGCAAAATGATCATACCCTTTCAGCTCGGAGGGGTCAACAGGCCCTTTTTCATCCCGGATGACCACCCCATGGGCCAAAGGTTCGATTCTTCCGATGCGGGTAATTCCGCAGGGCCATTCTTTGGCCTGCGCCTGGAGGTCGGAAGCTCTCTCCGGAGGAGAGCAGAAGAGGAGTTCGTAGTCCTCGCCCCCCTGGAGAGCCCACTTCCAGCTTTGGACGGAGGGCCCGGGCACGAGAGCACGGAAGGCTTTCGAGCGGGGAATTCTCTCCGCCCAGACGACGGCCCCCACCCGGCTTTCTTCGCAGATATGGGTCAGGTCGGAGAGGAGCCCGTCGCTCACATCGATCATCGCCCCGGCCAATCTTTTTCCGGCGAGAATTTTCCCCTCCCCGAGGCGGGGTGCAGGATCAAGGTGTCTCTCCAGCAGGAACCTTTCCTCGGGAGACGGTGATCGGCCCTTCAGATCTCTGGCCAGGCGAAGCCCCAGGATGGAATCCCCCAGGGTTCCGGTCACGTAGAGGTCATCCCCGGGTTGGGCTCCGTGGCGGTAAAGGAGGGATTCCTTCTTCCCCTCCCCCAGAAGGGTGATGCTGATGAAGAGCCGGTCGGGAGAAGAGGAAGTGTCTCCCCCGATCAGCGAAACCCCGTGGGCTTCAGCCAGGGTCTTCAATCCGGCGCAGAAGTCATCGATGAATTCCACCTCCAGGCGGGAGGGAACGGCCAGGGAAATCAGCATCCAGCGGGGGGTGGCGCCCATGGCGGCCAGATCGCTGAGGTTGACGGCCAGAGATTTCCGTCCCAGCTGGCGGGGAGTGATCCAGGACAGGTCGAAGTGAACGTCTTCGATGAGCAGGTCCACCGTGGAAACCAGGTCGTTTCCCGGCAGGAGGGAAGAAACGGCCGCGTCATCCCCGATCCCCTGGAAAACCTGGGGGATAGAAGCGGGCCAGGCCTTTTTGATGCCGGCGATTAGGCCGAACTCGCCGATCTCGAGAAGTTTCACCGGATGGTCCGCCAGGAAAGGTCAGACGGGCAGAGAAAGAGGGGCGCTTTCCGACCGCCCCTTCTTCCCGTCGGGCTCCTTCTCCGCCGCCTTCGGCTGAGCCTTTTCCGGCACCAGGGCCTTTTTCAGGATCTCATCCATGTCTTTGACAAACAGGTAATTGACCCTCCGCCGGATGTAGGGGGGGATTTCGTCCAAGTCTTTCTGGTTCTGGCGCGGCATAATGACGGTCTTGATCCCGGCCCGCAGGGCGGCCAGGGTTTTTTCTTTGACCCCCCCGATGGGAAGGATCCGTCCGCGCAGGGTGATCTCCCCGGTCATGGCAATGTCTTTCCGGACCGGGATCCGGGTCAGGGCCGAGATCAGAGAGGTCGCCATGGTCACGCCGGCCGAAGGGCCGTCCTTGGGGATGGCTCCCGCCGGCACATGGATGTGGAGGTCGAGCTTTTCATAAAAGTCGGGATCCAGGTCTAATTCCTTCGCTTTGGACCGGGCATAACTCAGAGCCGCCTGGGCGGATTCCTTCATCACCTCCCCCAGGTGCCCGGTGAGGGTCAGGTTCCCCTTGCCCTTCATGGTGGTGGCCTCCACGTACAGGATCTCCCCGCCCACCGAAGTCCAGGCCAGTCCCGTGGCCACCCCGATTTCATTGACCTCCAGCTCCTCTTCCGGCAGATACTTGGGGGCGCCCAGGTATTTATGCAGGTTCAGGCTGCTCACCTGGAAGGGGCCCTTTTCGTCCTCGGCAATCTTCCGGGCCACCTTCCGGCAGACCGAAGCGATCTCGCGCTCCAGGTTGCGGACCCCGGCCTCCTTGGTGTATTGGGAGATGATCCGCAGGAGGGCTTCATCGCTGAGGGTGAGGCTGTCCTTGGTGATCCCGTTCTCCTCCAGCTGACGGAGCAGGAGGAACTGCTTGGCGATCTTCAATTTCTCTTCGCTGGTATAGCCCGCCAGGTTGATGACCTCCATGCGGTCGTTGAGGGCCGGCGGAATCGGGTCCAGAATGTTCGCCGTGGTGATGAACATGACCTTGGAGAGGTCAAAGGGAACGTTCAGGTAATGATCGCTGAAGGCGAAGTTCTGCTCCGGGTCCAGGGCCTCCAGCAGGGCCGCCGAGGGATCGCCGCGGAAGTCCGCTCCCACCTTGTCGATCTCGTCCAGCATGAAGACCGGGTTGTTCGATCCGGCGGTCTTGATCCCCTGGATGATCCGGCCGGGGAGCGAACCGATGTAGGTCCGGCGGTGCCCCCGGATTTCGGCCTCATCCCGGATTCCGCCCAGGGAGATGCGGGTGAACTTTCTCCCCAGCGACCGGGCGATGGATTTTCCCAGGGAGGTCTTGCCCACTCCCGGAGGCCCCACGAAGCACAGGATCGGGCCTTTCATCTTTTCTTTGAGCTTGCGCACGCCCAGGTATTCCAGGATCCGTTCTTTCACCTTTTCCAGGTCGTAGTGGTCTTCGTCCAGGACCTGCTTGGCCTTCTTGATGTCCAGGTTGTCTTCGGTGCTGACGCTCCAGGGGATTTCCACCAGCCAGTCCAGGTAGGTCCGGACGATGGTGGCTTCCGCCGACTCGGGGTGCATCTGCTCCAGACGGCTCAGCTGCTTGTTGGCCTCTTTTTCCACTTCCGGGGGCATCTTGGCTTTCTTGATCTTCTCCCGGAGCTCGTTGACCTCCTGGGCCTTGTCATCGATCTCCCCCAGCTCGGCTTTAATGGCCTTCAGCTGCTCCCGCAGGAAGTATTCCCGCTGGGTCTTGCTCATCTCCTCCCGGGCCTGGGACTGAATCTTCGCCTGCATGGTGGAAACCTGAACTTCTTTGGAGAGGAACTCGTTCACCTTTTTCAGGCGCTGCAGGGGATTGAAGGTCTCCAGGATTTTCTGGGCTTCCTCGATCTTTAGCTTCAAATTGGAAGCCACCAGGTCGGCCAGGCGGCCCGGCTCCTCGATCTGGTCGAGAATGGCCAGAACGTCCGGAGAGAGGATCCCCTTCAGGGAAAGAACCTTCTCGCTCTGTTCTTTCACGCTGCGGACCAGCGCCTCCGTCTCCAGGGTGACATCCCCGATGGAAGGCTCGACCACTTTCTGCACCCGGACGACAAACAGGGGTTTTTCCTGGACGTATTCCTTGATCATTCCCTTGGCCAGCCCCTGGACCAGAATCTTCACGCGGCCGTCGGGCAGTTTCAGCATCTTCATGACCATGGCCGCCGTTCCCACGGAATAAATACTCTCCGGTGCGGGGCTGTCGTCCGTGGACACCTTCTGGGTGGCCAGGAAGATCATGCGGTCTTTGGCCAGGGCTTCGTCCACGGCTTTTATGGAGCTCTCCCGGCCGACGAAAAGCGGCAGGATCATGTACGGGAAGATGACCGTATCCCGAACCGGAAGCATCGGCAGAATTTCTGGAATTTTCATCTGCTCATCTTCAATAATATTTCCCATTCATTCCTCCCCAGCTATTCACACCATGAAAGGTAAGAGGTCAAATTTGGCTACAATCCATTATAATACCTGCCCCCCCATCCGTCAATGGAAAGGGAGCTAAGTATTTGTGCTCTTTGAAAAATCTTTGCAATGAAAAACCGGGGAAAACACGGGGTACCAGAAAATTTATCGACTGAAAAAGCCATTTTCTTTAAAGTTTCTTGGCCTTCTCAAACCCAAAATACAACCCCGGGGGAATGGGGCTTTCCTGTACAGCGCGGCTTCGCCGCAACTAAAAGCAGGTCATCCTTCGGAAGAGTTTTGCTCAGGGTTACGGGTGATCCCAGAAATCCCCCCTTCGCCCCCCTTTTCTAAAGGGGGGTTGGGGGGGATTTCAGAGACGCGTTTCCCACCCAAATATTCTTAACAAAATTTAAATAGTTTGAACGTAAGTAGTATAGAGTGCAGGGCAGCCCTGAACTTTACATGGTTCAGGACGCATTCCGCCATGCACCACGTTGGGTGATTCGATCAAATCCCCCGGGCATTCTTGAAAAAATCCGCGATGGGGCCGATCTCGTGAACCACGGGACAGGGGGGCAGGCTTTCCAGAAAAGCCTTCCCGTACCCCCGATTCAAAAGACGGGTATCCAGGATGGCCAGAAGCCCGCGGTCCTGGCGGGTGCGAATCAATCGCCCCAGCCCCTGCTTGAGAAGCAGAATCGCCGAAGGAACCTGGTAATCCCAGAAAGGACTCCCCCCGGCCGCGGCAATTCGTTCCAGCCGGGCTTCCATAATGGGCTCGTTGGGGGGGGAGAAGGGAAGACGGTCGATGATCACGCAGCTCAAGGCTTCGCCCTGCACGTCCACTCCTTCCCAGAAGCTCGCCGTGGCGAAAAGGACCGAATGAACGTCCTCCTTGAAGGCCTGAATCAGGGCCGTCTTCGGCCGTTCCCCCTGCAGGAAACTGGTAAAAGGGATCTTCTCCCTGAGCCGGCGATGGGCCTCTTCCATGTTTTTAATGCTGGTAAAGAGGAGAAAGGCTCTCCCCCGGGTGAGTCCGAGGAGGGTGGAAATCTCTTCCACGGCCCGGGGCAGAAAGCCGGGATGGTTGGGATCGGGCAAGTGAGGAGGAAGGTACAGGAGGGATTGAGTCTTCAGGTTGAAGGAAGAATCAAGGATCAGGTCTTCCGTGCCCTCCTCCAGCCCCCCGGTTAAACCCATCCGGGCTTTGAAGAACCCGAAATTCTTCTGGGTGGAAAGGGTGGCCGAGGTGAAGACCGCCGTTTTCAAACGGGGATACAGGTGCTCCTGGAGGGGAGAAGAGACATCCACCGGGGATGCATGGAGAAAGACTCCCCGCCCCCGGATCTCGCCCCAGTAGACCATTTCCTCCCGGGAAAGGGACAACAGTTCCTGCAGTTCCTCTTTCAGCTCCCCGGCCCTCCGCCCGCAGGCCCGCAGGCCCTCCGGGGGTTCCTTCATCCCCCCTACGTGAGCGGCAAGGCCGGTCAGCTGCTGGCTCAGCCCTTCGGCGGCCTCCCGGACCTTCCCGCTAAGATGCTCCTCCTTCAGGGTGAAACGAGATTCTCCCTGCCGCAGAGGGTCGAAGAATCTTTCCTGGACCTCCAGCAGGTCGTTGGCCGTCCGGCTGAGACTCGCGTCTTTCAACTTGGCGGCGGAGGCCTCGCGGCGCAGATCCCGGGCCAGCTCTTCGAAGCGGTAGTTGCTGATCACCGTCCCCAGGTACTGGGTCGCCACTTCTTCCAGCTGGTGGGCCTCGTCGAAGACGACCGCCTCATACCGGGGGAGGACTTCCCCGTATCCTTTCAGGCGCACGCCCAGGTCGGCAAAAAAGAGGTGATGGTTCACGATCAGAACGTCCGCCCCGGCGGCTTCCTGCCGGATCCGGGTGATAAAACATGAATCATTGAACTCGCAGGCCTGTCCCAGGCAGGTGTCGGAAGAGGCGCAGATCTCCTTCCATACATTCAGGTCTTCCGGAAGGTCGGCCAGTTCGGCGCGGTCTCCGGTATGGGTCCGCCCGGCCCATCTCTTGATCCGTTGGTAATGGTCCACTTCTTCCAGGCTGTGGAAAATGGGCTGACGGGAGAGGAGACGGAACCTCCTCCAGCACAGATAGTTCCCCCTTCCTTTCATGAAAGCGGCCTTGAAAGAATACCCGAGCTTTTCCTGAACCAGCGGAACATCCTTGAAGAAAAGCTGCTCCTGGAGGGTTTTGGTCCCCGTGGACACGACGACCCGTTTCCCGCTGAGGACCGCGGGAATGAGGTAGGCCAGGGTCTTTCCCGTCCCCGTTCCGGCCTCCACCACCAGAAAATGCTCCTGCGACAGGGCCCGGCTGACCGCCCCGGCCATCTGGCCCTGCTCCGGGCGGTGCTCGTAAAAATTGATTTTTTGAGCCAGGAGGCCGGAAGGCCCGAAGATTTCATCCATGGGAAGCTCTTGCCCAGCGGAATCCATTCTTTACGAAGGCCCACAGGATAAAACACTCCACCGCAAAAGGGGGAAACCCCAGGTATCCCAGGACCGGCATCTCGAAGATCTTGATGTGCCCCGCGATGGGGATGGTGTAATACCACCGGGCGCCGGCCCAGTAATTCCAGAACTCCCAGAGGAATCCGCAAAGGACGCCCGAAAGAAGCAGGCTGTAAAGCTTCCGGGGATCTCCCCTTTCCAGGTCCAGAAGAAGCGAATCCCTGCCCATCCGGTAATTGAGCGGGTCCAGCAGAAAAATAAACCCCAGCCAAACCGGGGCCGCCAGGTAGTGGGCCACACGAAGAGAGGTGAGGAGCGGAAGGATCAGGCCGAAGGCCCCGAAAACCAGGGAAAAAACCAGATGCCCCTTCCGGATCCTCCAGGGGCGAATTTTTCGCCGGGAAATTCCCTTCCACCCTTCCATCAGTTCCGCCGTCTCCAGGATGGCCGGCCAGATCGTGGCAAAAGCCCAAGCATAACCGAGGAGGCGGAGAAGAAGTTCCTCGGGAAGTCCCGCATAGTGCCAGTTCCGGAGGTATAGATTGTAGAACTCGAAGATCAGCCAGAATCCGATGGAGAGCGGGAGAAGGAGGAGAAACTCCCGGGGCCGGCTCATTATCAGGGAGTTCCCTTTCTGCCGGAAAACCAGACCATCGGCAAAGAGAATGTAGCCGCTCCACGCCAGGGGAGTAAAAAAGGTACGCACCAAAGGCACCCCGGCGAAAAGCAGGATCTCCGAAATTCCGATGACCGCCAGCCCGATCCAACCGTACACCTTGAGCCCGGATCCGCCTTTATCTTCCATCCTCATCCGTCCGTCGTCCTTAGTCAATGATCAATGAGCATTGGGCATTGGGCATTGGTCAATGATCATTGGTCAATGAGCAATGGTCCGTGGTCCGCGGTCTGCGGTCTGTGGTCCGTCCGTTTTCTTTTTCGGGTCCCTTGCTCTATGCTCTCTGCTCTATGCCCTTCACGGAGTCGCATAACAATACAGGCACCCGTGCCCGCATTTGAGGGAATACCAACCGATATCCAGACTATGGGTGCAGCCGCAGAGCGGGCGCTGTCCCCGGGCCTTCTGCCGGGAGCAGCTGAGGCCGTCCGGATGAAGCCGGCTCAGAAGTCCCCCGTCAATGCAGCTCGACACCGGGAATCCCTCCATGGAGCAGAGGTGGACCTCCATTCCATACCCGGCGGCAATCCGTTTCAATTCCGCGGCCTGATCTTCCCTTCTTTGTCGATCCGCTGGAAGAAGGCGCCACCCCTTCTTCTCCAAACGGGCCACCACCTTCCGGTACGGTGAAACCCAGCTCACCCGGCAGGTCTTGATTCCGAAAGGGCCGATGGCGGCGGCCAATTCGGGAAACAGGCTGAAGTTGCTGTACCTTCTCCCTTTTCCCTCCGCCTCCAGAATGGGGTCAAACCGCCAGGAGATGCGCACGGGGTCTTTTACCAGCTCGATCAGGGGGCCGATCATCCCCGCGGTCCGCTCCCAGGAAGGGATCAGCGGTTCAAACTCCCCTCCTCCCATGCCGGTCAGGGTCAGATGCACATACACCTGCCGGTAATCCCGGAGAATCTTTTTCAGGGGCCCCTCGGTGAGCATATTCTGCGGGTCCTTCGTCCAGATCACCAGGGAATGAACGGACTCAGGCGGATACTCCTTAAGGCGCGCCCGCAGGACTTCCGGGTAGCAGGCCACCAGGTCCGTTCTCCGGCTGGCAGAAATGACCCGTCTTTCTTCCATCCTGTGCGTCTCCCCTCAGATGAGTTTATCATACGAAGGTGGACCCGGCCCGTCAATGTGGAAGAGAGAGGGTTCGAGGTTCGAGGAACGAGGAAGAACGACGAAAATCAGGAAGGGGAAGCGTTGCGGGGTGGGGCTGCTTCCTCCGGGGAGGCGGCGATTCCGTATTTATCCATTTTGTATTTCAGAATCCGCCGGCTGATTCCCAGCAGGTCGGCGGCTTTGGTCTGGACGAAGTTCGTCTTTTTTAAAGCTTCCAGGATGATATCCTTTTCAAAATCCCGTTCCGCATCGTCGAAAGAAAGCCGTCCGTTCAGGACTCCCTGTTTGATCTGTTCCACCCTGGAGGTGGACTTCAAACTCGCGGGGAGATCGTTGGGCGTAATCTGATCCGCGCAGCTCAGGACCACGACCCGTTCGATGATGTTCTCCAGCTCCCGCACGTTCCCCGCCCATTCGTAGGCGACCAGAACGTCCATGGCCTCCGGGGTGATCCTTCTCTGGCCCGGTCCGGCGTGTTTCTCCAGGAAATGCTGGACCAGGAGGGGAATGTCTTCCTTCCGCTGCCGCAGGGGGGGAATGGTCAGGGGAACCACGTTGATCCGGTAGTACAGGTCGGACCGGAAACCGCCCCGGCTCATCATCTCCTCCAGATTCTTGTTGGTCGCCGAGATCAGGCGCACGTCCACCTGGATATTCTTGCCCCCCCCGACCCGCACGAACTCCCGCTCCTGCAGGGACCGCAGGATCTTGGCCTGGGTGGGCGGGCTGAGCTCCGAAATCTCATCGAGGAAAAGGGTGCCCTGATGGGCCAATTCAAAATGCCCGATGCGCCGGTTCTGGGCATCGGTGAAGGCCCCCTTCTCGTGGCCGAAGAGCTCGCTCTCGATCAAGGTCTCGGGGATGGCGGCGCAGTTGACGGCCACGAAGGGCTTGTTTCTCCGGGGACTGTTGAAATGGATGGCGCGGGCCACCAGCTCCTTTCCGGTCCCGCTCTCCCCGTGGATCAGGACGGTGGAATTTTTTTCGGCGATCTGCCGGATGGTACCGAAAATGTCCCGCATCTCCTTGGATTTGCCGATGATGTTGTCGAAGCGGTAGCGCTCTTCAACCTCCGTCTGGAGGCGGCGGTTCTCGGCTTTCAGGTCCCTGCTCTCCAGGGCCTTGGCGGCGATGATCTTCAGCTCCTCCACGTCGAAGGGCTTGGCAATGTAGTCGTAGGCCCCCAGTTTCATGGCCTCCACCGCGGTTTTCAAGGTCTTGGTGGCGGTGAGCATGACCACCGGGATCAGGGGCTGGCTTTCCCGGACTTCCTTGAGCAGTTCCATGCCGTCCTTCTGGGGCATGATGATGTCCAGAAAGATGAGGTCCGGCTCCTCGCTCACGATTTTCTCCCAGGCTTCCCTGGCGCTGCCCGCCGCGATGACCTGGTAGTCCTTCTTGAAAATCATCCGCAGGGAATCCCGTACGCTCAACTCGTCATCGACCACTAATATCTTACGCATGGTTTTCTCTCGCGGGCCTTTCGCTTCGTTTCCCCGGAGGGAACTGGAGGCGGATGGTCATTCCTCCGTCCTCCTCCTGAAGGACCTGCATTTTCCCCCGATTCCGGACCATGATCTTGCGAATCAGCAGGAGGGCCATATTCAGGTTCTGAAAATCCATTTCGGCTTCAAATCCCACCCCCTTGGAGAAGTTCCGCAGAACCCCTTCGGGGATATTGTACCATACAATCAAATCCACTGATTCTTTCGGTCCCCCCCTCCCCTCTTCCCGGGAAAAGCGGGTGGAGAGGTGCAGGGGGCCCGGGGGGTTCAGTCTGGAGAAGGCGTTCTCCAGGAGGTTCCGCAGGACAAACCCCAGATGGGACTTATCGAAAAGAATCAGGGGAAGCCCGTTTCCCAGGTCCGTCTGGACTTCTTTCCCCGGCGGTCCCGGGTCCTTCTCCTCTTGCCGGAGGGCCTCGGCCAGGATGGAATTCAGGTCGTGAAGGCTGGAACGGGGGTCGGAAAGCTGGGCAAACTCCAGAAGATTCTCCAGAACCTCGTTGATCCGGCGGACATCCTGGTTCACCAGCCGGGAAAATTCCCCGCGGAATTCCGGGTCGTCATATTTTTCCGGCAGGAGATGGGCGAAGGTACTGATGGCCACCAGGGGGTTTTTAATCTCGTGGGCCAGGGTCGGGATGGTTACATCGAACCAGGATTCTTTCTCTCCTTTCGACGGGGTCTTCTCACCCATAGGCCCGCGGGAAGGGCTGAAGACCAGGTCTTCGGAGCTCAGAAGGTTTCCCTCCCGTAAAGCGGCCGACCGCAGAACCAGGCTCTCCAGCTCCGGAAGGTTTCCCGGCCAATCGTATTCCTGCAGCGCCTGCAGGGCTTCCGGGGAAAAGGCCTTCGCCCCTTCTCCCTCCGGGTATCTTTCCTGCAATATTTCCTGGGCCAGCCGGGGAATATCCTCTTTCCGGTCCCGCAGCGGGGGGAGATGAATGCTCAGCGTCTCCAGGGTATGAAAAAGATCTTCCCGGAATCTTTTCGCGGTCACCGCTTCGGCCAGGGAAGAAGAAGAAGAAGAGATCACCTGAACGTTAAAAGAAAGCTCCTCTACCCCCGGCCAGTGGACTTTTTGATCGGTCAGGAGGTCCAGCAGAAGGGTCTGCATATCCTCATCCAGATTTTCCGCATCCTCCAGATAAAGGGCCAGGGACACTTTCTCCCCGGGATCCCGGTCTTTCCCCCAGAGGGAGAGCTTCTCGACGAATTTTTGCGAAGCCAGCCCGCGGCAGGAAAAATGGAGGAAGGGGCTGTTTTTCCAGGGCCCCAGAAAGTGGAGAGCCTTGGCCACTTCCCCCTTCCCCGTTCCTTCTTCTCCCAGAAGGAAGATGGGCAGACCGGAAGAGGCGAATTTCAGAATCCTTTCCCGGTCTTCCTCCGGAATCCGGGACGAGTGAAGCCAGCGGAGGATCTTTTCTTCCGCGGGTCGAGGCACCCGGGGATGAACTCCGGTCTCCGGCAATCCCTCCCGGGGGGCCCCCTCCTTCGGGTTCTGCCCTTTACTGCTGGTCCGCACCCTTTCCTCCCGGTTTCAAAGGCAAATGGACCTTGAAGCTCGTCCCCTTCCCCACTTCGCTTTCCACGCTGATAAAACCGCCGTGGTCGTGAATGATCTGGTGGCTGATCGCCAGCCCCAGCCCGCTCCCCTCGGGGCGGGTGGAAAAAAAGGGGTCGAAGATTCGCTCCAGGTTCTCCTTGGGAATCCCCACCCCCGTGTCCCGCACTTCGATCTGCGTAAAGGGCTCCACCTTGTCCTCGATTGGAACCTGGACCTGGCGGGTCTCGATCCAGATCTTCCCTTCGCCTTTGGTGGACTGAATGGCATTCAGGAGAAGGTTGAGCAAGACCTGCTTCAACTGCTCGGCATCGGCTTTGATCTGCGGAAGGTCCCGGGCATAATTCTTGTTCAGGGTCACGTTCTTTTTCCGGGCCTCCGTAGCCACCAGGATTTCCATCTTGTCGATGAGAGAATTGACGTCCTCCCCCTCCAGCCGGGGTTCCGAGGGACGGGCAAAGCCCAGCAGTTCGTTGATCAGCCCGGTCAGCCGGTCGATCTCCCCCGAGGCCACTTTCAGGAAATAGTTGCGGAACTCTTCGTCATCGATCCGCTCGGGGAGGAGCTGGGTGAAGGTTTTGATGGAGACCAGAGGGTTGCGGATTTCGTGGGCCAGGCTGGCGATCAGCGTTCCCAGGGAAGCCAGCCGGTCCGCCCGGCGCATGATGGTTTGGGACTTCTTTAAATTTTCATACAGGTTCGCGTTTTCGATGGCGATGGCGACTTGATTGCCCAGCGGATATAAGAGGTCGAGGTCTTCCTGGAAATACATCTCCTCCGGGACTTTGGATCCCAGGTTGATGAACCCGATCAGCCGGTTCATGTAAATGAGGGGAAGGCAGACTTCAGCCTGCAGTCGAACCATGATGTTCAAAAGCTCCTTCTCCGCCGCGGAGGCCCCGGTCCGCTCCAGGTCCACCAGAAGAATCGCTTCTTTTCTTTCCTGCAAAAACTGGATGCCCGCGGGGTTCAGTTTCAGGACTTCATCCCCCGGGGATCCCCGGATGAGTCGTGCCCGGAATATTTCCTTTTCGCCTTCGTGAAGAAAGATGGAGATCTGGTTCACTCCCATGGATTTTTCGATGGTATCCGCAAACATATTTAGGAGGCGGTTTAAATCTATGATGGTCACCAGCCGACGGCTGAATTCATCCAGAACCCGGTGATAGTCATACCTATCCTTCACGATGATCTGGTGCATGGCGCGGTCCACATGCTCTTTAATGACAGGAAAAAGAAGAACGGCAACCACCCCCATCATGATAATGAAAATCGCAAAGGAGGGTTCAATTCTTACGAAAAATAGCATCTCGAGCAGGATAATAAACACATAAGCGGGCACTCCCATAATGGCCAGCGTCAGGACGTACCCCAAGCCTTTGGCCATGAAAACACTAACCGCCATGAGCCGGTGTTGGGCGATGGAGTAGGTGGCGATGAAAAGGCTGATCGTGACCGCAAGGCTGCCGATGGGGTACACTTCTGCCCCCATGACCGGGAAAAAGCTGATGCTTCCCCCAATGAAACTTCCGATTAAGGCGATCAGGAAGTACTTAATCCTCTGCTGCTGATAGCGGTCCACCCGGAAAAAATTCTGGATCAGAAGGATAAAGCTGGCCCCCATGAAAGCGAAGAAGGAGATGAGAAAAATCGGGAAAAGGGGACCGCTCTGGATGGAATAACCCCAAGCATAGCGGACGGCATCTCCCGTCAGATAAGGAGTCCAGTTGGCGATAGAAAAGAAAAACGAGTTGCCGAAGGCCAAAAGGAGAAGCGTTCGAATGAATTTCCTATTCTGATTCAGTCCCAAAAAGTGAACCACAAAATTTAAGGAAGCGGCGGGTATAAAAAGGAGGCCCGGACGAAAGATCTTCGCCCAAAATTCCGCAAAATCGTCGTCAGGGGCGATGCGAATGCCAAAAACATCCAGGCTCCAGAAGGCCACACAAATGAGGAACCACGAAAAGCTGCGATTTACGGGATTCTCCCTATTCCGAGCATAAACGAAAATGGCTAGGGCTATGGTTATCAGGGTGGCGGCAAGCGGTTGGAAGGCATGGATATTCATATGGATCGAAGCATTCTGAAGAAGATACTCTCATTCTCCAAAGAGGAGATGCCTTCTTTTAGCGATAATCCTCATATAAATCAAATTGGAGAAAAAGATTCGAATCATCTCTTTTCGGTTCTCCATCCCCAGAATCCGCCGTATGATACTGGGGAGGGAATAAAACCTTTCATAGGCGGACCACAATCCCTTTTCCAGCTGCTCCTTACTCATGTTTCGCGGTGTAAAAACGGCGTGAAGCCCGTCATAGTTGGACCAATCGTAATCGGTAATGCGCCCCTCTTCTTCCAATTTCTTCCGGACCTGTGTCCCGGGCATGGGGGCCAGAATGTTAAAAGTAGCATAAGCCGCTTTCTCTTGAATTAGAAAATCAACCGTTCTTTGGAACACACCAGGATCGTCGTTTTCCAGACCGAATATAATGCTCGCCCGGATGAGAATTCCTTGTTTCCGAAATTGGGCGAAACAATCCAAAATTTCTCCCGGGCTCAAAGGAGCTTTGCGATAAGACTGCAAATTGGAAGTGAGAATGCTCTCTACGCCGATGTACAGCAGGCCGCATCCGCTCTCAGCTGCCAACTTAAGGATTTCCTTATCCTTTCCCAGATTCAGACAGCCCTGGCCGGCCCATCGTAATCGAAGAGGAGTCAAGGCCAGGAAAAGATCCCTGGCGTAACTTCGATTCCCTACAATATTATCGTCAACAAAGAAGATTTTATTTACTCGAAATTGCTGAATATTCTGAATCACATCCTCCGTCGGCCGCCAACGGTATTGATTGCCAAAAATCTTGGTTGCCGAGCAAAACTCGCATTGCATGGGGCAGCCTCTGCCGGCCTGGATCGGAAAGTTCATGTTGAAAAGACGGTATCGATCCTTCTTGAGAAGATCAAAGCGCGGCAGGGGAAGATTGGCCAGGCTGGGGAATTGGGATAATTGGTATATCCCTCTCATCTTCCCCCTTCGATGATCCTCCAAAACCTGCGGCCAGATTCCTTCGGCCTCGCCCACCACCACTGCGTCAGAATGCTGCAAAGCCTCTTCCGGCAGGGACGAAGCGTGGATTCCACCCATGACCACCTTTTTCCCCCGTTTTTTGAATTCTTCTCCAATCTGGTAGGCACGAGGGGCTTGCGGGGTCATGATGCTAAGGCCGATTAAATCGGCAGGGTCATCGAAGGGAATTTCTTCCAAAGCCTCGTCCACGATGGCCACTTGATAATCTTGAGGAGTCAAAGAGGCTAAGACCGGGAGGCTTAGGCTGGGGAACATCAATTTTTGGGCTTTATAGATTCTCCCGTTACCGACGAGCTGGGAAGGTTGAATCAGCAGAATTCTCAAACTTCATTCCCTTGGAATTCAAATAGGCGACATTTATTCCCTTTTGTAGGCAATCACCACATTGGTCCCCCCCAGTCCGAAGGAGTTCACCAGAGCAACATGAATTCTTTTCTCCCGCGCCTGGTTCGGAACGAAATCAAGATCGCAATCGGGGTCTGGGACTTCATAGTTAATCGTCGGAGGAATGACCCCGTGGTGCAGAGCCAGGCAGGCGGCGATGCTCTGCATGGCCGTCCCTCCGGCCATGGAATGTCCGACCATGGCTTTAATGGAGCTCACCGGTATCCGGTAGGCATGCTCCCCGAATATCTTCTTGATGACTTCCGCTTCTTTCCGGTCGAGGACCACGGAAGAATGGGCGTGCCCGCAGATATAGTCAACGTCCTCCGGATTCAGATGGGAATGGGCCAAGGCAAACTCAAAGGCCTTCAGGGTGTCCCGGGTCTGGGGGCTGAAGACCACCGAATCATCGGCGTCGTTGGTCAGGCCACACCCCAAAATTTCGGCGTAGATCCTCGCCCCCCTTTTCTGCGCGTGTTCCATCTCCTCCAGGATGAGCGTCCCGCTCCCCTCTCCCAGTACAAAGCCCGATCTCCGTTTGTCATAGGGGCACAGAACTTTCCGCGGATCGCCGCCATTATTCGAGGTCATGGCGTGGGAGGCGGCATACAAGCCAAAGGTGAGGGGATAGATCGGGGTGTCCACCCCTCCGCAGATCAGGATATCCGCCCTCCCCCCGGCTACCACATGAAACCCGTTGGCGATGGCTACATTGCCCGAGGAGCACCCGGCGGAGATGGAGGTATTATACCCTCGGATGTCGAAGGAATCGGCCATGGCCCCGATCAGAGCGTTATGATTCATGAGCCCCAGGAAGAAGGGGTTGACCCGTTTTAATCCCCGTTCATAAAACGTGGCCCCGAATTTTTCATAAATATCCATGGGTCCCAGGGCGGTACCGTAGCTCAGCCCGACCCGATAGGGATCGACCTTGCTCAGATCAAGGTTTGCATCCTCGATCGCTTTTTGGGTGGAAACGATTGCAAACTGAGTGCCACGGGATAAACGGCGTGCGCTTTTGGGGCTGATGAAGTCGGTGGCCTGAAAATCGTTTACTTCAGCGGCGTATCTGCAGGGATAAGAAGAAGCATCAAAATGGGTGACCGGGCCGACTCCCGACCTTCCGAAAACCAAAGACCTCCAGAAGGCTTCCCTTCCGGTGCCGATGGGAGATACAACTCCAACCCCGGTGACCGCTACGCGCATATTCACTGCGTTTTCATCCTCAGGTGCTTCTCTGAGCTAGAGACCGGATGCTTCACAGGGATGAGCTGGATTGGTCCGCGGATTTCCATTGGTGGCCTTTACACCTGCGGACCTGATTTAGGAATATAAGCCATAATCGTATGAATGCTTTCCCTATGATAACCACGGAAAGCTCTAATTCCCAATAGCTCTTTATACCTAAATATACGATAAAAATCAAGAAAAATTATTTTTATTTTTTTCCCCCCTTTTATGCTTTTTAGCCACCCCTTTAATTTTAATTCTTTTTACACTCATGTAGGCAAATGTCCATTTTTGAACTTAACGCTCACATGATAATTCACCCTTTTGACGGGTTAAGCGATTTCCCGGAATTTTGGGAAGGAGAATCAAATTGGGGGGATTCGGAGATCAGCGGGCGGAAAAAAAGGAAAAAAATCTCAATACCCGTTTCCGTGGAAGGTATTCACCCCCACGACTTTCCCCACGGGCTTATAAAGCTTAGCAGAAGTCCAGGGCCTCCCTAGAATCCCGTCCTGGATGGCCCAGCTTCTGCCCCGGGCGGATTTTTCCGCCCCTTTCCTCCGAAAAGGAGTTGAATGATCCAGCTTTTCGAACAGATTTCCACCGGGTAGGAATTCCCGGTCGATTTCCTCCATCATTTTCCGTCCCTCCAGATATCCGAATCCATATCTTTCATACTGGATGGCGTTGTGATAGAAAAGCGCCTCGCAGGAGATGATGGAGGTGCCCAAACGGGAGGCAAACCGTTCCAGAAGGCGCAGCATCTCCCGGAGCAAACGGAGGCCGGGACGAACCTGCCCGGGGGCCAAGCCTGCTTTCATGGCCCTCTCCTCCTCGGCGATGTTTCGCAGGGTGGTTCCGAAAAGGGTATCCCTTCCCTGGGCATCCCGGTCGATGTTGAACCGCTCTCCCCGGGGATCATTGATCACCACGAAGGAAAGCTCCAGGTTATCCATGAAAGGCGTGTCGGAGAGCTGGAGGAAAAAGACCGAGTCCTGGTCTTCGGCCTTCTCCTTCACATCGACGGAAACGAACCCATGGGATTCGGGAGTGTGAAACTGAACGGCCTTTTCACCCCGCTGGTTCAAGAGGGTGGTCCGGTCGATTTCCAGGGAGGAAAAGAGGGAAGATGGGATCAGGGCCCGGTAGACCTTCGTCCGCTCTTCGGGCGGGAGGTGGTTGAGTTCGTAAATGGAGCGGTTCTTCATTCCCTGGGCCGCAGAATAAGAATCAGAGTCCGCGAAGGAAACGCAAAATCGCCTGGCTCAACCCCCGGGGGTTCTCCAGCATGACCAGATGGCCCGCTCCGTCGATGACCTCCATTGTAGACCCCGAAATTTTTTGCTTCAGGAATTCCGAGTACTTGACCGGAGTCAGGCGGTCTTCTCTCCCGCAGGCGATCAAGGCCGGCAGGCGGATCTTCTCCACCTCGCCGATGATGTCAAACTGATCGCAAGCCATAAAATCGTAGTAACGGGCCAGGGATCCGGTCTTGGCCCATTCCTTCTCTCCTTCGGCAATGATTTCCGGGGAAGCTTTTTCCGCGAATCCCCAGGGATGGAACTGCGGCGGAATCTCGCCGAAGGCCATCTTGCGCATCAACTCCAGGGCTTCGGGGAGAACCCTAAGCCTGGCTCCGGTCCCGATCAGCAAAAGAGCCTTCAACTTCTGGGCGTATCGCAGGGCCAAATACTGAACCACCGCCCCCCCGAAAGAATGGCCTCCCAGGACAACGTCCTTCAACCCCAGAGCATCCAAGAAATCTTTCATGAAATGTGCGGTTTCGGCCACGCCCTTCAGTCCTTCCCCCTGGGAAAGGCCGTGTCCCGGCAGGTCGATGGCCAGAGACCGGTATTCTGCAGACAATTCCTCCAATACCTTTTTCCAGAACCCCGAATTCCCCCCGCTGCCGTGAATCAGGACGATAGACCAGGGATGGGCAATCTTTTGAGTTTTCGATTCCTCGTAGTGGATTTTCGTTCCTTTGACAGAAACTTCGGGCATAATTCCCCCTCTTTTCAACAGACCCGTTTATGGATTCTCAACTTGAATGAAACCTAACACAGGGCCGGCTTTTTTTTCAAGCGAATATTGATGATCTCGTAAAAGTCGAAATTCCATAAAATTCGTCATTCCGGCGAAAGCCGGAATCCAGTTATTTCAAGATGTTCTGGACCCCGGCTTTCGCCGGGGTGACGCATCAAGAGACTTTTTACAAGATCATCAATATTGGATTCGTTTGAATTTGAGTGGTTTTCCGGGGCTTGAACCTTGAGTGGAAAGAAAAGAGGTGATCCATCCCGCGACCCGCTGGGCAAACCCTGAGGAACCGGGAAAATCCACAAAGACCTTCATTCCCGAGCGGGTTTGAATTCAGCAAACAGAAGATCTTCTGAACCAGGAAACCCCCTCCTTCCCAAAACAACCCCGATGGCCCGCCCCCCAGACAAGGGCAGGAATCCCGAATGAATTCTAAGGAGGTTCACCCTTTCTTTGGCCAAAGGCCTTTCAAGGCACGGATGGCGCTGGACCGTGCGTATTGAGCCCGCACGGAAAACGGCAGGGGCCTTCGCAGACCTTTCTCGAATTCTTCCATCGAAAGCCCCAGGGTGGAGGTGTAGATTTGAGCTTCTTCGGGGAAGGAGGGGGTCATCCCCAGTTTTTCCATCTCCAGCAGGGCGGCTTGGCGGGACAAAACTCCGCTTCGGACGAAATGACTCATTTCCGATGCGTATCCGGTTTTATCGATCTTGGCGATATTGGATTCCTGGTAGCCCCGCAGCCGCTCGATCTTGCAGCTCGTACGGGTGAAGGTATTTGAAGGTTTCTGAAAACCGAAAGCGTCGCCCAGAGTTTTCAGAAAAGAACTTTCCTCCTGATCATACCAATCCAGGAAGGCTCCCAGGTCGAGATATTGGGGCCAGGGAAAATCTTGTCGCTGCAGGGCTTGCTGGATATTTCCCAGACACTCCTCCAAAATCTCCCCGGCCTTCTCCGGGATTTCATCGCCAACGGCCTTTCTCAGCAGGTAGGCCAGGAGACTGAAACGATAAGTCTCCTCCTTAGGAGACCGCACTCCCGGTTTATGGTGACTACCGACGACATAGGCCTGACCGGGGTTTCTACCCGTGATAATGAGCGGAATTCTATGCCGGATGGCCTGATTCATGATCAGGACCGCCTGAAGAGTAAAACAGATGATACAGGTGTGGCCGAATTCTCTGAAGAATCCTCGATGGACGGCGCGGGTGGTCTCCCGATCCAGAATCTCGTAGACCACGAAATCTACCCCTGTGGCGCCGATCGCCTTCTTCATGTTGGTCCAGGATGCTTCGCGATGGAAGAGATGATCCCAAGTAAAGGCCAGGATGCGCGATACCCCCAGGACCCGAGTCAGGTAGTAGAGAACATACGTGCTGTCCTTGCCCCCGGTAATCGGGACGAAGAAATCGTATTTTTCTCCTCTCCCCTGGTAGGACTGAATGATGGAATGGAGGATTTGTCTTCTTTCTTCCCAATGGGCGCTTTCGACTCTCTTAAACTTTTGGCAGTGGATGCAAACGTTCTCTCGATTGTGCTTCACCAGATGTAACGGCAAAACGCAGACGCTGCAACGTTCCATGAGTCCTCCGCGCTGAAAGGCCGAGCGGATCGCGATGGGAAAGGATCCCCCCTTGAATTTCGACCGCAGCGGCCCGCATCCGCTCGATTCCGGTTTGGACCGCGATCTTCCCCGGAAAAACAGGGGGAAATTTTATCCTACTAATTTGATTGAGTATAGAGACGGGGGCGAGCAATGTCAACAAAATAGTGCGAACCGTCCTGTCTCTTTGACTCCGGGGAAAAGGGCGACAGAAAAAGGGAGGGAGGGATATCCGGAGATTGACAAACTTCCAGGATGGATACTATCTTCATTTCTATACGCCGAACCACGGCTTTTCTTAGTGCTGAAAGGAAGGGGAAAAATGGAAACCATGAAAACCTTGGCCATCCGAGCCGCCCAGAAGGCCGGCGGCATCCTGCAGAAACGGCTCGGCCGGATTAAGCGGATCGACTATAAGGGAGCGGTGAATCTGGTCACGGAAATGGACTTTCGATCGGAAAAAATCATCGTCTCCGAAATTCGGGAAAAATATCCCGGGCATGGCTTTTTGGCCGAAGAGAAGGCCCAGAAGCGGACCGATTCCCCCTATCGCTGGATCATCGACCCTCTGGACGGGACCACCAACTACGCCCACGGGTTTCCGGTTTACTGCGTCTCCATCGCCCTGGAAAAGGAGGGAGACATCATCCTGGGCGTGGTCTACGATCCCTCCCGGGATGAACTCTTCACGGCCCAGAAAGGAAAGGGGGCCCGGCTGAACGGGCGGAGGATTTCCGTCTCTTCCACCTCCCGGCTCTCCCGGAGCCTTTTGGCCACGGGATTTCCCTACGACTTGAGGGAGAGTCCGGTCAACAACTTCGACCACTTCCGGAATTTTGCCTTCCGCACCCATGCCGTGCGGAGGTGCGGGTCCGCGGCCCTGGATCTCTGCTACGTGGCGGCGGGGCGTTTCGACGGTTTCTGGGAGATGAAGCTGGGGCCCTGGGACCTGGCCGCGGGAAGCCTGATGGTCGCCGAGGCCGGGGGAAGGGTTACGAATTTTGAGGGCCGGCCTCTGGGCCTGGACGGAAGGCGCGTACTGGCCAGCAACAGCCGGATTCACCGGGAGATGATGAAAATCCTCCGGCGGGGAAAGACGTGAGGCCATCGATCTCCCCCGGCTTCCACCCTTTGCCCCTTCCCGTTCCCTTCAGCTTCCCTTTCCCGGAACCTGTGGGCAAAGACCGGTACACCGAGAGAATCTTCTGCGCGATCTGCGGCCAGCTGAACGGCTGAACTTTGGCCAGGGCGGCCTTGACCAGTTTTTTCCTTTCCGCGGGTCTTTCCACCACCCGGCAAATCCGATCGGCCAGGAGGAGCGGATTGCCTTCCGGCACCAGCAGCCCGGTGCGGCCGTCTTCGATGGTATATTTCAATCCTCCCACCCGGGAGGCGATCACCGGGGTTCCGCAGGCCATGGCTTCCAGAGCCACCATCCCGAAAGATTCATAACGCGAGGGAAGGACCAGGGCCTGGGAGGCGGAATAAAAGTAGGGCAGCAGGTCCTGACGCTGGGATCCCCAAAAGGCGACCCGGTCCTGCAATTTCAGCTCCTGCACCATCTGCCGCAATCTCTGCATCTCCCGGCTCTCCCTCTTGGGGTCCTCATCCAGCTCCCCTCCGATGATGAGTAATCCCAGTTCCCCTTCTTCGCCATGCGGTCTACAGGACAAATGGTGAACCGCCCGGAGGAGAACATCGATCCCCTTTATGGCGTCGATGCGCCCGACGAAGAGAATAAAATTTCTCCGGCTGAGGCCGAGGAACTTCATGGCCCGGGAAGAAGGGATGGGGCGGAAGAGGCGCAGGTCCACCCCGCAGGGAATCACCTTCACCTTGGCCGGGGGGATGCCGTTCAAAAGGACCATTTGTTTCTTTTCCCAGGGGCTCGGGGCCACAATGCAATCGGCGTATTCCCCTATTTCCCTTTCCACTTTCAGCCTTCTCGAAGGTTCTTTTTCTCCGCTCCCCTCCCCGGCCGTATTTTTCAACACTCCCAGGGTGTGGAACATGTGGACCAGGGGAATGGACCAGAGTTTTTTGAGCTGCCCCCCGACCCAGCCCGATAACCAGTAATGGGAATGGAGGAGATCATAGGCCGCTCCGCTCTCCCGCGCGAAGCGGGCCACTCCCGAGGTGAATTCCGGCATGTACCGAAGGAGCCTGTGTTTGGCCACCGGCTCTTCGGGCCCCGCCTTGATGTGGACCACCCGGGCATTCTGGCCCAGGGGAACGATGGGAGAGATATGGGGGTTCTGGGAGCGGGTAAAGACATCGACCCCGATTCCCAGGCGGCCCATCTGCCGGCTCAACTCCCGCACGTAAACGTTCATCCCCCCGGTCTCTTTTCCCCCCAGGGCGGCCAACGGGCAACTGTGAACGCTCAGGACCGCGACCCGCCTCATCCCTTCACCGCCTTGATCTGGTAGATTTTCTCTTCCTTCCCCCCGAGGCGGTATTTATAGTCTTCCTGCCCCCGGAGAAAGTGAAAAACGGTCATTCCTCTTTCCATGGCCCGCCGGATGCAATCGGCGGCCAGCACAATCCCCGGGCTCAGACGGGCATACTCCGGGTCGTAACCCGAGTTGTAAACGTATTCCACCCCCTGATACCGGAAGGAGAAGTACGCGGCCGCATCCTTTCCCTCCGCCCGGAGAAAGGGAAGGCTCAGCCAGCCCTTTTCCCGGAACCGGAGGGCGATTTCCCGGAAATAATCCTCCATTTCCGGGGTCATGAACTCCGCTTTATCCTTCCGGCTCTTCCGATGGAGGTCTAAAAAGGCATCCATCCTCTCGATCAGGTTTTCTTCCTGTCCTTCCCTGATTTCGAAGGAAGACTCCCTTTCCAGGCGCCGTATCTTGCGGCGAAGTTCGTGGCGGTCCTTGGAGTCCAGATGGGCCAGAAAGTCATCCCAGACAGAAGGAAGATTGAGGTAGACCGAAACTTCCTGGACCGTTTGGGTGACCTGAAAGTCAGAGGCCCTTAGAAGCGCGGGCAGGAATCGGAGGGTGGGGGAAAATTCGGAAATCCCGCTGAATTCCAGCTCCTCCCAGGCCCCCTCACCCCAAAAACGGGCCAAAGCGCCCAGGGCCTCTTCTTCTTTCCCCGCGGGGAGGATCAGGTCCCGGTAGTCCCAGACATCCATGCTCCCCAGCAGGGTCAGTCGTTTTTTTCTTCCCTCCTTCCCGGAATCGGAAAAAACCCCCAGCCCGAGAGGATCCCCGCCGGAGGACCGGGAAAGGAGCGTCTTCACCTCCAGGGTTTTTCCGAAGTGACGCAGCCAGAGCTGACTCCAGAGAGGGGTGAGAAAAGGGTTTTGAAAAGGGCTTTTCTGGAGGAGCGCTTCCCACAGGGGCAGCAGCTTTTCGGGAAAGGGATTCCCCTCGATGATCTCCACGCCCATTCAGGGCCTCCTCTCCGCTTCTTGCGGGAGGGGGTAGAAAGAGGTGGCCTTCTCCCTCCCCACGGTCGTCTCCCGGCCGTGCCCCGGATAGATGATCGTATCGTCGGGGAGAGTGAAGATTTTAGAGTGGATGGACCTCAAGATTTCCCGGTAATCCGATCGGGGGATGGCCGTGTTTCCCGGCCCGTTGGGAAAGATGGTATCCCCGCTGAAGAGGATCTTTCCGGCGAGGAAACAGACCGCGCCGGGAGAATGGCCCGGAGCGTGCAGGACCTTCAGGGAGATATCACCAAAGGTCAGCGTATGTCCGTCCTGCAGGAAAAAGTCCGCTTTCCTGCTCAGGGCGCGCGCGTCCTGCTCATGGACCCCTACCGGGGCTTGAGTCTCATCCTGCACTTCTTCCAGCGCTCCGATGTGGTCCATGTGGCCGTGAGTGATGAGAATATACTTGACCTTGGTCCCCTTGACCGCCCGCAGGATCTTCTCCGGCTCGGCCGCCGGGTCGATGATTACGCTTTCCCGGGTGCGCGGACAGATGAGAACATAGCAAATGTTTTCGAAAGAGCCGACTTCCAGTCTTTTTAATTCCACCCCAAGCTCCATGAGTGTTCAGGGCTCAATGTTGAGTGAGTTTTGAGTGTTCTGTCTTCAGGAACGATTCGTTGCCTCCGGCCTCGAGCGAAGCGGTCCTCGAGTCACGCCGGGGCGTGACGGTCCTCCAACGGTTTAAAATCCGCTGAACGGCACGGGGATGAAAGTTAAGATAAATACGGCAATCGTGGCCCATCCGATGATTTTTCGCCTGCGGTCCAGGGGAACCCACCACTCCAGGGGCGGAGGATGGCGAAATCCCATGATCCAGAGGAGAACCCCCCAGAACAACCATCCTTCCCACCCCAGGATCCCCAGGGCCAGAAGGCCGGCAAAAACGAATTTGGAGATCTTTATCTGCTTGTCGCCCAGAAGAGCGTAGAGGACGTGCCCCCCATCCAGCTGGCCCACGGGCAGGAGGTTCAGCGAGGTCACCAGGAGGCCGATCCACCCGGCAAAGCCCACGGGATGAATCACCACATCGTATCCGGGAGGAAGATTCCCCACGACCAGCTTGCTGATCGCCCACAGGAGCAGGGAATCTCCCAGGTTTATACCCACCTGTCCCTCGATCCGTTTCACCTCGGAGAGGCTGAGCCCCAGGATCAGCAAGGGGATGCAAACCACCACTCCCACCAGCGGCCCCGCGGCCCCGATATCCAGGAGCATCCGCCGGTCTCTGGCCGGGGAACGCATCTTGATAAAAGCCCCGAAGGTCCCGATGAAAGGATGCGCCGGAATGAAGTAAGGTAAAGTGACATCCATTCCGTGCCTCTTGGCCACCAGATAGTGCCCCAGCTCATGGGCCAGGAGGATCCCCATCAGAGCCAGGGCAAAAGGGAATCCCCTGGGAATCTGGCCGGGGTCTTTCAGGGGGTTCACCCCTTCCTGCAGGGCCCCGGCCAGAACGGTGGTCATCAGCGTGAGGATAAATAATACGATGTTCCAGATGACCCTGGGCTTGCGGGGAGGGACGGCGGGAGCCGGCTCCCCCTCCCAGGTCCAGGAGGGAACTTCTCTCTTTCGGAACGGCCAAAAATCTTGTAGGCTCATATCTCTTTGGAACTCTCTCTAATCTTCAAACCTTTTCTGCTGGGATTCCAGAAAGAAGGCTACGGCCTCCCTGAACTGTTCATCCCGGAACAGTTTCTCCCGCCCATGAAAATATTCGCAGGGAGAAAAAGGCCGGGCGAAACTCTCGACATCCAGCCTGATGCGCTCCAATTCCTCCCGGAATTCTCGCTCCTCCATGGGATCACCGTTCTCCATACCGGGCTAGATGGGAATAAGCCCAGAGGGCCCGTTCCGCCGACGGGAAGATGGGGATTCCCGCTTTCAGCAAAGCCTCTTTGGATTTATCCTCCAGGTACATTCCTCCCAGGGAAATGGCGATGAAGGGCTTGCCGATTTTCCGGTGTGCTTCGATGACCCCGCTCGCATACTGGAAGTCGAGCTCCGCCGTAGCCCCGCGCCCCTGGAGGATGAGGGTGTCCACCCCCGGATCCCGGCCCACGATTTCCGCCGCCCGCCAATACAAGTCCACCTGGAAGACCGAGGCCAATCCCAGGTCCACAGGATTATTGGCGCTGGTCCCGGTCTGGGGGATTATTTTCTTCAGCTCTTTTCGAGTTTCTTCCTGCAGCTCGGCCACCTCCAGCCCGAACTCCTCGCAGGCGTCGGCGGCGGCCACGGCAGGCCCCCCGGGCCCGGATAGAATCGCCAGCCTTTTTCCCCCTCTCCGGGGTAAATAGTAGAAAACGGTGAGAAAATCCAGCAACTCCTCGGCATCCCGGGCGGTGAGAACCCGGGCCTGATTTTTCAGCGCATCCCAGGCCATCCTGGACCCCGCCAGCGATCCGGTGTGCGAAGAGGCCGCCCTGGCCCCCTTGGGAGTGCGTCCCGCCTTCCAGAGGATGACCGGCTTTTTCCTCGCGGCCTCCCTTAACGCCCCGAGGAAGGCGGGTCCGTCTTTCACCCCTTCCAGATAAGCCCCGATGATTTCGGTCGCCGGGTCTTCGCCCAGGAAAGAAAGGAAGTCGGAACTGTTCAGGTCGCTCTCGTTTCCGCTGCTGATGATCTTGCTGAAATGGACCCCCCTCGTCTCGGCCATCCGGCTGAAGAGGATCGCCAGAGAACCGCTCTGGGAAATCATCCCCACCTTCCCCGCTTTCCTGGGCAGGCCCGGGAAAAAAGCCAGGCGGTGATTCGGGTCGTAAATCCCCATGCAGTTGGGACCGATGAGGGAAATGCCCCGGTTGCGGGCGACCCGGAGAATCTCCTCTTCCCGTTTCTTCCCCTCCCCGTCCCCCGTTTCGGCAAACCCGGAGGTATAAATCACGGCCGCCTTTACCTTCTTCTCCCCGCACTGCTCCAGGGCCGGCAGAACCAGAGGCGCCGGCACGAGGAGGATGGCCAGGTCGATATCTTCCGGGATTTCCTTCACCGAAGGATACGCCCGCAGTCCGTCGATGAAATCCGCCCGGGGGTTCACGGGGAAGATTTTCCCGGGATATCCCTGGTCCAGCAGCCCCTGCAGAAACATTCTCCCGGGCTCAAAACCCCGGGGCACGCCAACCAGGGCGATAGAGCGGGGTTGAAAGATGGCGGACAGATCTTTCGGGCGACTCAAATCAAGAACTCCCTTCTCCGATGGACGGCTCCCCACCGCCGGGGAAAGTAAAAAAATAACCATTAACCGCTGCCAACATCCCTATTTAAAATAACAAGAAGCGGCCCCCCCGGCAAGATGAAATTCCTCCCCCCCGGGCCGGTCAACTTTTTAGGCTTGAATAATTTCCGGGCCTGCTATATAAAAAACTCAGGAAGGCAACGCATGAATACCCTGGATATCATCTTTCTCGTCCTCATCGCCGCCTCGGTGATCTACAGCCTGGTCAAGGGATTGGTCCGGGAGATTTTTTTCTTCCTGGCCATCATCCTGGGTTTTTTCGGGGCCAGCTACGGGTACTCCCGGGCGGCGGAATGGCTCAAAGGCTGGGTGGAGCAGGAAACCCTGGCCCAGATCTTCGGTTTTGCCGTCCTCTTTCTGCTCGTGGCCATCGCCGTGAGCCTGCTGGGCATCCTGCTTTCCCGGCTGATCCACAAGGGGGGGCTCGGCTGGGCCGACCGCATGGGAGGGGCCGCTTTCGGCCTCCTCAAGGCCGTTCTTCTCATCGCCATCATCCTTCTCGTGCTTACCGCTTTCTTGCCCCCCCAGAGCAAGGTCCTTCTGGAGTCGAAAATTTCCCCGGCCGCTCTCACCATCGCCCGGGGGCTTTCTTTCCTGGTTCCGGAAAAGTTCCACAGACTCTACGTGGAGAAAGAAAAGGAGCTCAAAAAATATTGGGCCCTCCGGGATTTTCTTCCGGATAAACCCGAGACCAAAGGATTGAAGAAGCCATGAAAAGATCTCTTTTCTTCGGGAAAAAGAACGTGCCGGCCGAAAGGAATCGGGGCATGACGACTCCGGGCTGCTTGTTGCTTCTAATCTTCCTGGCGGTCCTGGGATTTGCGGGATACCGGGTCGGCACCGCGTACTGGGAGTATTACCAGGTGCGGGAAGGGGTCCGGAACGCTCTGACCTGGACCGTGGCCGGGGAGCCCAAGCATGAAGCCGCGGTCGTTAAAAGGGTCATCGCCCGGGTCGGGGATGAAGCCGGACTCCAGTTGACCCCCAAGAATATCCGCATCGCCCAGACCGCCAGCTCCCTGACCATCAGCGTCTTCTGGACCCAGGACCTGGATTTTCTCGTTTACACCTATCCGCTGGACCTTGAGGTCAGCCTGACCGAGGCCAAACGGTGGGGGGGCCGGGGGCTGGTGATCAAATAATTTTCTGGGACGCGGATGAACACGGATGAACACGGATGGGGAAAAGGAAGAATCGAAAAGATCCCGAAAGAATAAAAGGGAAAGAAAGCTAATCAAAAAGGGGTTTTAAATGAGGAACTCGGCCACGTGAATGTTGTATTCGTTCGGGTCGAGGGTCTTCACGATGGACTGCTTAAAGTTGCGGCTCCCCTCATCCATCTCCCGCAGGTCCACAATCCTTCCCTTCCGGTACTCCCCCTCGCCGTACTGGAGCAGGCATACCTTGGGCCGGTCGATCAGGTCTGGATCTTCCTGGGTCTGCACTACGATCCCCATCTCATTGGTGTTCAGCAGGACCAGCGTTCCCAGGGGGAAAATCCCGATCATGTTGATGAAGACCTTCACCAGGGCCGGGTCAAAATCCTTGCCGGCCCGCTCGAGCATCAGCCCCAGGATCTTCTCCGAAACATAGGGGTACTGACGGTAGACCCGGGGCCTCACCAGGGCGTCGTAGAAATCGCCGATGGCGATGATCTTGCCGAAGAGGGTGATATTGCGCTTGCGCGCCAGCTTGGGATAGCCGGTCAGGTCAAACTTCAGGTGGTGTTCGAAGGCCGCGTCGATCAACCGCGCCGAGAGCTCTCCCCACTCTTTCAGGCGGATCACCATCTCCGCCCCCACCACCGGATGGGAACGGATCATGGCCCATTCCTGGGGAGAGAGTTTATCCGTCTTGTTCAGGACCTCCTTGGGGATGCTGATCTTGCCGATGTCATGGAAGAGGCCGGCCATGCCCAGGTGGGACAGGTGCTTCTTGGGCACCCCGATCCGCTGCCCCAGGGCAATGGCGTAGATGGCCACGTTGACGCAGTGGTTGAAGGTGTAATCGTCGTAGTTCTTGATGTTGGTCAACCCCAGGAGGGCGGACTCGTCCTGCATGATGGAGTTGACCGCGCTCTGCATCAGGTGCTTGGCCTTGCGGATGTTGATCAGTTTCTGGGTCCGGATTCCCTCGGACACCTCCTTGACCAGGTTGACGGTCTTGAAATAGATCTGCTTGGAATACCGCTTCTGCTTTTCCGAGTCGATGAGGAGATCCTCATCCCGCACATACTCCAGCTTTCCCACGCTGATTCCGTGGATCCCCTTGGACTCCAGCTGCCGGTTAACGTAGAGGTAGTTGCTCTCGTTGCCGTCATCCAGCTTGGCCAGGAGGAAAACAAAATCCTTGAGCTTCGGCCCTTCGATTTCCTCGCTGAATTCCAGCTCCCCGAGCATTCGTTTGCCCATTTCCTGGGAGAAGATTTTGAAGATGGAATAACGGTCGGCTTTCACCGGGATCCGGATGCTGTTGAAAAAGAAATTATCCCGGACGAGCTTGAGGTACAGCTGGCCCTGGGACTGCACAAAGGGGTTGACCGTCTGGAGCACTTCCCGAGTCAGCTTTTCGATGGTGGCGTTGTTTCGGTCATACAGGGTGGCGCCCTTCAACAGGCGGTAGAAACGAAAGATGAACTCGGTCCCCATCATCTCGGGAAGATGTTCCTGGCCGGCGGGGATCCGGACGTCCATCAGGTCATCGCTCCTGCTCTTCCCTCGGCTTTCGGCGCACATTAGAACCTCTGTCCCGTCGGAGCCTGCCGCCGGGGGGCCTGCTGACAGGCCTTCCGGATGCGGGCGTTCTTGGATTTTTGCCCCAGTTCCAGAACCTCCTTGGCTTCCCGGGAGGCGATCAAGGCCAGGGCGCTGGCCGCCCCCTGCCGGAGTTCATCCACTTTTTTCCGGCGGAACCAGGCTTTCTTCATCAGGAGTTTCCGGAGCAGGGGGATGGGATCGTTGGACCCGGCCAGGCCGATGGCATCGAAGAAGGCCTTCTTCTCCGCCGCCTCCTTCCCGGTGAACTCCTTGGCCTGAATGACCTCCAACAGGTAAGGCAGACTGTTTTTCCGCCCCACTTTGCCCAGGTTCAGGGCGGCGGCGCACCGGATCCGCACATCCACATCCTGCAAGGCCTTGATCAAGAGATGGAAAGCCTTGGCTCCCCCGATAGACCCCAGGGCCTGCACCGCCTCCCGGCGCACCCGCATCTCCCGGTGGCCGAGGGCCTTCTGCACGGAGGGAATGGCCGGCTCCTTGCCGATGCGGCCCAGGATGTACACCACGTTCCGCACCAGGTACCAGCGGCGGTCTTCCATGAAGGGGAGGATCTGATCGATCTGGTTCTTTCCGATTTCACAGATCGCGTCACAGACGGTCCGGCGGGCTTTGGGATTTCCGAGATCGCCCAGCACCTTCATGAGGGGCTGGAGAGAGCTGGGATTCAACAGCTTGAGGTAACCGCGCACCTCATCCAGGCGCACCCCTTCCCGCCTCTCCAGGACTTTGCCGATCCGCTCGATCCTCTGAGGGTCGCCGGCGCTCTCCGCCAGCTGCTGAATGGCTTTGAGCTGCCATTCCTGCAGGGTATACGTTTTCAGGATGATAAAGACCCGGCTCAAAAGGTCCGTGGCCTTCTGGAATTCCCCGAGGGTCAGCAGGGCATCCAGAAGCTTGTTGAGAACCGTGACCGCGTCCTGGTACGGCTCCGGCTTTTTCTCCAGACCCATGATTTCGAAGAGGATGTCGATGATGTTGAACAGGAAGATGGGAGAGGTCTCCGTTTCCACTTCCTTCCGCAGCCCTTCGAGTTCCTGCGGGGTGAGAAAGTAAACGTCCCGGTTCATGGCCACGGAGGGAGGGCTGGCCGCCCGGGTCATGGCCTCATAATAGTTGACCTCTTCCCCGGTCTCTTCGTCCAGGTAGTCGGGGTCGACCTGGTGGGCCAGCGGTTCGAAAATGAGGTTCTTGCGGAACTGTTCGATGTTCTCCGGAATGATGACCGCGGTGTCTTCCAGATATTCGTCCGTGGCCTGGTAGCTGATATGGACAAAGTCCCGCTCCCAGATCATGGTCACCAGGTCGTCTTCCAGCTTGTTGACCTGGTCCCCCCGCTTGATGATGTCGAGGAATCCCTGGATTTCCCATTCCTCCAGCCCTTCCAGGAAGCGAAATTCCCGCAAACCATCCTTGTAAAGGAAAAAGGCCAGGCTGCCCTTCAGGTCTTTGTTTTCGTACAGGATCCGGCTGTTGAAGCTGAACTCGTACTCCCCGATCTTGAAGGAAAAAACATGATACCGTTTCAGGAAAAATTGAAACTTGCGGAAGAGAAGTTCGCGGAAACCGACCAGAGAAGGGTTTTCCGGGGGGAAGATGCGGAAGGCCTTGATGGTCTTGACAAAAATATTCATCAAGTCCCGGGCATGGAGAAATACCTCATCAACCTCTTCGCCTTCGAAGGAAGCGATCTCGTCGCTGACGTCGAGACTTTTTTTCTCCCTTTCCAGATCTACCGCCATCAATCCTTTCCCTTTTCCCTGATTTTCTCCTATCTTCTCGTTTTAAAAGAGATTTGTCAATCTTTTTCCTCCCCGCCGCTTACCGCTTGTAGGGCGCAATCATCGGGGAGGGAGAATCTTCTAAAAAAAGTTGACCTGCCTGGGTTTCAATGATAATTTATTTTTAAGCGTGGGCGATTAGCTCAGATGGATAGAGCGTTGGTCTCCGGAACCAAAGGCCGCCGGTTCGAACCCGGCATCGCCTACCACCGCACTAAAAGACGCATAGCGCAGAGCGCATAGAGCATAGCGCTGAGGACTAAAAACCATAAATTCTTTTTTTTTAAGCTATGCTCTCTGCTCCATGCCCTATGCGTTTTTGCTTATCATCGCGCAGAGCGCATAGAGCATAGCGGTAAGGAATGAAAACCGTAAATTTTGCGCCTTTTACACTATGCCTTCCTATGCGTTTTTTTATCACCAAGCATAGAGTCAAAGCTGGATCTCCTGGATTTCGGGATTTTACTCTATGCCCTCTGCTCTACGCTCTTTGCTTTTCTATATGGTCAGGTATCCCCCATCCACCGGAAGGATGATTCCGGTCACATACGTCGAAGCCTCCGAGGCCAGAAAGACCGCCGCCCCTTTTAATTCCTCCCCCTCGCCATACCTCTTCATGGGAATATGGGCGAGGAGTCGATCCCGGTGGTGATCCAGTACCCATTGACTCATGTCCGTGGGGAACCATCCCGGCGCAATGGCATTCACCCGGATTTTGTACTTGGCCCATTTGGCGGCCAGATCCTTGGTAAAGGTGATCACCGCCCCCTTGCTGGCGCTGTAGGCGATGGCGTCCGCCACTTCCGCTTCCGTTCCCACGATCCCCATGACGGAAGTAATGTTGATAATACTTCCGCTCTTCTGGCGGATCATGGCCCGCCCGGCAATCTGGGAGAAAAGGAAGAGGCCGTTGATGTTGGTGTCCATGACCTTCTGCCACCCTTCCAGGGGATACTCCTCGGGGGTGGCCCCCCAGTTGGTTCCGGAATTGTTCACCAGAATGTCCAACCGGCCAAAGGTCCTAATAGTCTCATCGACCACCGCTTGGATTTCTTTAGCCGATTTTACATCGCAGCCCCGAGCCAGGGTTTTGACTCCCAGTCGGGCCAGGTCCCCTGCGGCCTTCTGGCAGGTCTGCACTTTTCGGGAGCAGAGAACGATATGGGCCCCTGCCTCGGCCAGCCCCTCGGCCATCTTCAGCCCGATCCCCTTTCCCCCGCCGGTGACAATCGCCACTTTACCCTTCAGATCGAACCTATCTTTCACACTCATTTTCCCACTCCTAAAAAACTAAATTGGACACAGATGAACACAGATAAACACAGATTTCAGCAAAAACCTATTTGAACGCGGATAAACAAAAAAAGTTCCTGGAATGCCTGGATTGCACTCAAGCGCGTTATGTTTCTTATTCTTATCTGTGTTCATCTGTGTTTATTTGTGTTTATCTGTGTCCCATAAAAAATCAAATAAAACGAATCATTCTGATTCCTCTTCTCTGGTCCAGGCGATGGATGCCCTCCTCCCGGGCGATTTTCAAGGCTTCATCGTATTCCTTGCCGGCGATTCTTCGGTTCAAAGGAGGATGCTCCATGGCGTCCCCGCAAGGGTGGTACTGGGCCATGACGTTGACATAAGTATCCGGCGATACTTCCCGGGCCAGGAATCGCATGGCCTCCCGCGTACCCGCCAACCCCCCCGGCAGAACCAGGTGCCTCACCAGCATTCCCCGCTGCGCGATGGAGCCAGCCTTCAGAGCGAGGTCTCCCACCTGCCGGTGCATCTCCCGGATCGCCGCCCGCGCTCTCTCCGGATAGTCTTTGGCCCGGCAGTAGCGTTGCGAAACCTCCCCGTCCATGAACTTCAGGTCGGGCATGTAGAGGTCAAAAACCCCTTCCAGGAGCCGGAGGGTTTCCAGGGAATCATAGCCCCCGGTATTATACACCAGGGGAACCTTCAATCCTCCCTCAATCGCCATGGGGAGAGCGGCCAGGATCTGCGGGACCATGTGGGAGGGAGAGACGAAGTTGATGTTGTGGCACCCCTGTTCCTGGAGGTGAAGCATCACCCCGGCCAGTCGATCCGGGGATACTTCCCGGCCTTCTCCCAGATGGCTGATCTCGTAATTCTGGCAGAAGAGGCACAGAAGGTTGCAGTGGGTGAAAAAGATCGTTCCCGATCCCCCGGTCCCGACCAGGGGGTCTTCTTCGCCGAAGTGGGGGCTGTAGCTGGAAACCACGCTATTCCGCCCGGTCCGGCAGAATCCCCTTTCGTCCTCCTGTCGGTTTACCCCGCATTCCCGCGGGCAGAGCCGACAGGATTTCATCCGCTCCCGAGCTTCCGCCGCGCGCTCCTGCAGGATTCCCTTTGCATGCAGATCCAGGTAGGAGGGGCAAAAACCTGTCTTGTCCTTCGGCGCCATGCTTCAAATTTTATCCTTCCCCTCCTCGGATGAGGCGGAGGAAAGGGTTCCGGCGGGATCCTTCTTTCCCATAAACTGCCTCAGTTTATCGGTCATCTGGTAGCGGACCGTTCTCCCTTTTCCCTCGGGGATGAAGTATCCTTCACTCACCAGATCGCGGATGAGGGCGCCCGCTTTTTTCCGGGAAAGGGAGGGGGGCAGTTTTAACTCCGGGAAGGTGAAATACCCTTTTTCCTTCAAGAACTCCATGACCCAGGTCAGCCCGGGAAGAGAGGACCCTGCTTCCCGAATCTCCCGAACCCGGTATACTTTCCCGTGTTTTTTCAGGGCCTCCACCAGCCCCTGCCGGACCAGGGCCTTGATTTCCACGTAAGCTCCATCCCGGTCCACCCCGAATTTCTGATAATCCGAACTGCTGAAGATCCCGCCGTGAACCCGCGCGTAGGTGAGGATCCGTTTCTGCCTGGAACTCAGGGGATACAGGCTGAACTGTTTGAGCCATTCCAGGGTCGAATCATCCAGAACCGGGGTGTTCCGGAGAACCAGGCAGCAAAAATCCCCTTCCTCCCGCCATTCCGGGGGGTTCAATCCATGGCGTTCCATTTCCTGAAAAATCCGCAGGATCCCTTCTCCCAGCGACCTCATGTACCCGGCGTCCGTCAAAACCCGACTGATCAATGGATTGCGGGAGTAATGGACCCTCTGGTGGCGCTGGATCTGTTCGGCTCTGACCGGGTGCGGGAGCCGGCCCGGGCTGCGGATTTCCAGACGGTCATCGAACATCCAGACCGAAACGGCGCTTCCCTCCAGGGAATAGTCCCGGTGGGCGAAGGCGTTGACCAGGGCTTCTTTCCAGATGAAGGCGGGGTATTCGAATTTTTCCCGGAAGAAAAGATCCCGCCGCAGGATTCGCTCCTTCACCCGTTCTCCGAGCAACGCCTCCACTTCCCGGATCAATTTCAAGAGGGGGGCTTCCAGGCGGACCCGCTCAACCACATTGTACCCTTCCCCTCTCCGGGCTTCCGTTCCCTCGAACCGAACGAACTCGATTCCCGGCCGCGGATGCCAGCGCAGGGGGTCGCGGCCGAAAAGGTAAGCCGCCGCCCGGGTGAGGAGGGGTTTTCCGTTCAGGTATTCGATCAGGCCATAGGGGCGATGGAGGATCTCTTCCGCATTTCCGGACAGGCCGGCCCGGGAGATGAACTCATCGAGCAGATCCTGATCCAGATCTTCCAGGGAGCTGTGCGGCAGGATTTCCCGTTCATGGCCGGTCTCGACCCGGTCCTCCCGCAGGGCCGCCGCTTTCTCCCGGGAGAGAGGAACATTCTGGAAGGCGACCCGGAGAAAGCACCTGCCGTTCTTCAAAAAATGAAGGACCGGGCTGGCCGGAACCCGGAAGCGAAGCAGGGTTTTCCCCAGGAGCTCTTCCGAAACAATCTGAAAGTCCAGGGAAGGTTCGAAAGCTCCCCGCAGGAGGCCGTCAAAGAGCCGGCGTTCCGGTTCGGAGAAATAAACCCCCAGGGTCTCCTCTCCGGTATCGACGCCCATAAGAACCGTGCCCCCGCCCGCGTTGGCCATGGCCCCCAGAGATTCGGCCACCGTCCGGAGAAGGTCCTTCCGGGACCGGGGGTAGATCTTCCCTTTCGGGCCTTTCCGGAAACAGCTTACCATCTGAAAAAACTGGCCGTTTCCCCGCTGCAGAAGTTGATTCCACTCCTCTTCTTTCATATTTTTTCCTAGGGCTGGGTTAGCTGAAAAATCTCGCTCGCGTTCCGGTACGTGTGCCGGGCCACCTCTTCGGTCTTCAACCCTTTCACCTCGCTCACCGACTGGAGCGTTTTCCGGAGGTCCGCGGGTTCGCTCGGGACTCCCCGGTACACTTCGGGCGCGTCGGTTTCCAGCACCAGCTGAGACAAGGGAGCGGCCTGAATGGCCGCCCGGTGCCTTTCGCTGTAGGCCGCCGCCGGAGTGGCGGAGATGAAATACCCCTGTTCAAAAACCCTCTGCAGAACATCCAGGGGGCCGCTGTACCAGTGGAAAATCGCCCTTTCCAGGGGAAAGGATTTCAGCAGTTGGAAGGCCTCTCCCCAAGTTCTCCGGGCATGAAGAAGCACCGGTTTCCTCTCCCGGAACGCCAGGGACAACAGTCTTTGCAGGACTTCTTCCTGTTTTTCCCGGGGAGTCTTGACGGCGAAATCGAGGCCCACCTCTCCGAGGGCAACACATCGTGAAAGTTCTTTTTCGATGAACCGAGCATGGGCTTCGAGATCGACCCCATCCAGACGCCAGGGATGGAGCCCCACTGCGGGAAGGACAAAGTTGGGAAACCGGCCAGCCAGCTGGAGGATTTTTTCATTCGATGCCAGGTCCGTCCCGACTCCGACAATGGCCAGGACCCCGGCGTCCTGCGCCCTTTTCAGGGCTCCATCGAGGTCTGGAACCTCATCCAGATGAGCATGGGTGTCGATGAGCTTCAAGTAAGGTTCCTCCCTCTATCCATGCTGCCCCATTATCCCCAACCGGCGCAGACGGGTCAAGGAGTTTTTGATTGGGACACGGATAAACCCAGCGCGGCTGCGCCGCAACCAAAAGCAGGTCATCCTTCTGGAAGAGTTTTGCTCAGGGTTACGGGTGACCCCAGAAATCCCCCCTTCGCC
>Ga0315285_10000490_pt1 | contig 41031 bp, 40 predicted proteins | sample YL17G09_36_MG_FD_203698 | JGI IMG/M metagenome (GOLD analysis project Ga0315285, IMG submission 203698) | Sediment microbial communities from Yellowstone Lake, YNP, Wyoming, USA - YL17G09_36 | ecosystem: Environmental > Aquatic > Freshwater > Lake > Sediment | place: USA: Wyoming | collected...
TCTCGACCGAAGAACACAAAAACCGGTTTATGGGGCATTCAGAAGTTCCGCTCCTTTCCCCCAATAAGCCATTTCGGTCTTGGCGTTCTTGGCGCCTTGGCGGTTGCTAATTTCGGATTGGAGTTAAATCGTGCTGAGGAAGCGGCCCGCCGCGGCCGGACGGTAGTGTTCGAGGTCGCAGCGGAGGGGGCAATCTTCACAGTGCGGGACAGGCCGGCAGAAGTCCTTACCTACGGCGACGAGCAGGGCGTGGTATTCGTTGTACAGGGAGGCGTCCGGGGGGAGGTTGCCCATGAAGAGGGCCTGCATCGCGTCGTACGTGGCGTCTGGCCGGATGAGGCCGTGCCGTTGGAGGATCCGACGGGTGTACGCGTCCACAACGAAGATCGGAACGTTTCCCGCGTATAGGAGGATGGAATCGGCCGTCTCTGGCCCGATGCCGGGCACCGCCAGGAGTTCTTTCCGCAGGCTTGAGGGGCGCTCCGCGAGCATCCGGGACAGGTCGAGCCGGTACCGGGCCTGAAGGAAGCGGAGGAAGCGTTTGACGCGCCGGGCCTTTGTTCGGTAATATCCAGAGGACCTGACCAGCCGGGCCAGGCGGGACGTGGGAAGGGCCGCCAAAGCTTGGGGACTCAGAACGTGCGCCCGGCGGAGGTTGGCGATGGCGCGGGCCACGTTGGTCCAGGCCGTGTTCTGGGTCAGGATGGCCCCGACGATGACCTCGAAGCGGGTTTGGCCGGGCCACCAGCCCTGAGGACCCAGGGCGCGCTCCATGGTCCGGTACATGGCGCGCAGTCGAGCCGAGAGATCACGGGAACTTCGTTTACCACCTGGACGAAACGACGTGCGGATTGGCATAGGTCCAGGACTCTGGCCCGGCAGGGCAAGAAAGTCAAGCCTTCGACTTCCCAGCATACGTGCTGGGGTTGCTCAGGGTTGACCCTGAGCGGCGCTTCATACCCACCTTGAGGGGTGGGGCTTGGTGCCGGCGAATGGGTCAAGGCGGAAACGGGCAGGGCGGTTGAGGGTGGGATGCCGAAGATCCTGGCAGTCGATTGGGGACGGGCCACACTGGGACTGGCGGTGAGCGATGAACTCGGGATCACCGCCCAGGGCCTGACCAGTCTTCCTCGCCTCGGCGAGAGCAGGGACGTCGAGGCCATCGGGACCTACATCCGCGACCTGGGGATCGAGGCGATCGTGGTGGGCCTCCCCAAGAACATGGACGGAAGCCTGGGCCCCTCGGCCGAGGCAGCGCAGGAGTTTGCCCGACTCCTGCGGGACCGCCTGGACATCCCGGTCCACCTGTGGGATGAGCGGCTGACCAGCCTGGCCGCCGAACGGACGCTGGTGAGTGCGGGGATGCGCCGCCGCGCCCGGCGCGCCGTGCTGAATCAGGTGGCGGCGACGATGATCCTCCAGGGCTTCCTGGATCGCCAGCGCGCCATGGCGGATCGAGGAGATTCCTAGCGGATGGCAACGAGCCTCCCGAGCCGCTTCCGTGGGCTGAGCGGCGTCCTCCTCGCCTTGGCCATGACGGCTGTCGGGGTCCGCACCTACCTCCAGTCCGATGTGGCCAGCCTCACCGGCGCGGGCACCGGTCCCTCCACCATCGTCTATATCAAGCCAAAGACCGGAGTCCAGGAGATCGCGCAGGCCTTGCGAGAGGCCGGCGTCATCCAGAGCCGCTGGGCCTTTCTGGCGCTGGCCTACGTCCAGGGATCCCTCACGCGCCTGCACGCCGGTGAGTACGAGTTCACCCGTGGGATGTCCCTCCGCGAGATCCTGCGGAAGTTGGAGATAGGTCGGGTCATTACCCATCAGGTCACGATTCCCGAAGGGTTCACGGCACAGGACATCGCCCGTCTCCTTGCCGGCGAGCGACTGGTGGATGCCGACTGGTTCATGGCGCAGGTGAAAGATGCCAAGTTCGCGGAGAGCCTGGGCGTGCCCGGAGACACCCTGGAGGGCTACCTGTTTCCCGACACCTACCGGCTCACCCGTGGAATGGGAGAGGAAGAGATCATTCGCATCATGGTTTCTCGCTTCCGCCAGACCGCGCCGAAGGGCATGGAGGAGCAGGCCCAGCGCCTGGGCCTGGATGTGCACTCGGTGGTGACACTGGCCTCACTCGTCGAGAAAGAGGCCCGGCTGCACAGCGAGCGCCCACTGGTGGCGGCGGTGTTCTACAACCGGCTCCGACGCAACATGCCCCTCCAGTCCGATCCGACCGCGGTCTACGGTGCTACCGGTCCCCGGCACAAGATCACGCCGTTGGACCTGCGGCGCCGGACCCCCTACAACACCTATCTCAAGGCCGGGCTGCCGCCGGGGCCGATCGCCAATCCGGGGTTGGCTTCGCTCACGGCGGCGCTGAACCCGGCGCGGGTCAGCTTCCTGTACTTCGTGGCCAAGAACGACGGGTCGCACTTCTTCTCGCGGACGCTGGAGCAACACGCCCAGGCGGTGCGCAAGTTCCAGGTCCGGGGTGAGGGCGCTGCGGGCGGCGGCTCGTGAGGCCGTAGGCCCATTCGCGAGCATGGCGACCGCAGGCGGCACATCGGCGGCACACCGTAACCCCTGAGGAATTGGAGGACCGAATGACGCCGTGGAACAGGCTGGCCATCCTCGGCCTGCTGGTGGGAGCCTTGACGGCCTGCGCAGGGCCCGAAGCCGAGCTCGCCCAGCAGGCGTCGGCCCGGACGCACTACGACATAGGGCTCGGCGCTCTCGCCGAAAACGACCTGAAGAAGGCGATCAACGAATTGCAGATGGCGGTAAAGGAGGACCCCCGCAACGCCCGTCACCAGTATGCCCTGGGCAACGCCTACTATCGCAACGGACAGATTGACGAGGCGATCGTGGCCCTCCGCCGAGCGGTCGAGTTGAACCCGCGCCTGTCCGACGCCTACAACGACCTGGGTGCAGCCTACGTCCAGAAGGAATGGTGGGACCTCGCCATTGATGCCTTCCGCAAGGCGCTGGCGAACCCGCAGTATGCGAATCCCGAGCGGGCGTACCTGAACCTGGGGAATATCTACTACGCCCGGGGACAGCACGACCGGGCGGCGGAGGAGTTCAACAAGTTGCTGGATCTATTCCCCCAGTCGGCCGATGCCCATTTCTTCTTGGGCCGGACCCTCTTGGCACAGGGGAAGCTTCCGGAGGCGCGAGAGCATCTCGAGCGGGCGATCAAGCTGGAGGGAAGCATCCCGATCTTCCATCTCGAGCTGGGGGTTGCGCTCCTGCGGTCGGGCCAACGTGACGCCGCGCGCGAGAGCTTCCGACGCGCTCTGGATCTCAATCCGGCCGGCCCGGAAGCCGATGCGGCCCGCCGCTATCTGCGAGAGGTGAACTAGAGCATCGCCCATTGGACTCAGTCTGTGAGTGGGCAATGCAAAACCGACAACCGACAACTGACAATTCACAATGGAGGTATACCAGGCCGGGGCAGACCCTGCGCCGGTTTTCTTTCTGGGCGGTGACCGGTTTCAAATTGTCGGTTTGAACTTTTGCATTGCGCCACACTCCCTTGGAGGTGACCGCATGGCGACAATCGAACCTGGCGAGGCGTCGGGCTGGGCAGAGGGGCTGGAGCGCCTGGCCCGACTGATCCCGGGCGTGGGGCGCTACCAGGATCGTGAAGGGCTCCGGGAAACGGACAAGCGCGTCCGGGTGCATCTGGCGGACCTGTTGGCAGAGCTCAGCCGGATGGTGGAGGGGTCAGAGCGCGGACTCACCGAGGCCAAACGGCTGGATCGCTTGCCGGCCCTGGACCGCGTGGCGCGCCTGCTGAACACCCTGGCGGACCGGATCCGTTTCGCCGGCTATGGCTTTGCAGGTGTCTTCGACATCCACAAGATCCGGGAGAGAGAGCTGGCGGCGATGCACCGCTTCGACCTCGGTCTTTTGGAGGCGGTTTCCCGCTTGCGGGAGCCTGTCCGGGCCCTGGCCGAGAAGGCGACCGACGACGCGGCCTTCCCCCAGGCGCTGCAGGCAGTGGAGACGGAGCTTCAAGAGTTCGAGCGCACGCTGGGGGAACGGGACCGGCTGCTGCGCGGCCTCTAGGAGGGAGGCACCATGGCCATTTTACTTGAGGTGATCGAGTGGTTCGATCCGGATGGCCGGCAAATCGTGCATCGGATCCCGGAGGAGGGCTCGGCCGACATCAAGATGGGCGCCCAGGTCATCGTCCGGGAGAGCCAGGCAGCCGTCTTCTTCCGCGACGGCAAGGGCCTGGACGTGTTCGGGCCCGGGCGGCACACTCTGTCCACCCTGAACCTGCCCATCCTCACCAAGGTCCTAAGCCTTCCCTGGGGATTCACCAGCCCCTTCCGGGCCGAGGTTGTCTTCATCAACCTCAAGGTCTTCCCGGACCTCAAGTGGGGCACGAAAGAGCCGGTGGCCTTCAAGGACCAGGAGTTGGGCCTGGTGCGCCTGCGTGCCTTCGGCATCTTCAGCGCGCGGGTGACCCAGCCGCTCCTCTTCGTCAACACGCTGGTGGGCACCCAGGGGGCCTACACCTCGGACCAGGTGGAGGCCTACCTGCGCGAGGTGATCGTCTCCCGGCTGAACGACTTCCTCGGGGAGCACGTGGAGACCATTTTCCAGCTTCCCAAGCAGTACGACGAGATCGGCGTGGCAGTGAAGAGCCGCTTGCAGGATGACTTCCATCGCTACGGTCTGGAGTTGATCGACTTCTTCATCAACGCCATCACGCCGCCCCCGGAGGTCCAGAAGATGATCGACGAGCGCTCCGGCATGGCGGCGGTCGGAAACCTGGATCAGTTCCTGAAGTTCAAGGCGGCCAAGGCGATGGGGGATGCCGCTGCCGGCGTGGGTGCAGGGGGCGCGGCGGCCGGCGGCCTGGGCGTGGGCCTCGGGGCGGGGCTCGGGTTCATGCTCCCCGGCATGATCTATCGGAGCCTGCGGCCCGAGGACGCGGACCCGGAGCGGGTGCGGGAGCGGGGGACCGTTCTCTGCCCGGACTGCCACGCCGAGGTGCCGCTCACGGCGCGGTTCTGCCCCGCTTGCGGGAACCAGATGGTCGTGGCGAATAAGTGCCCCCAGTGTGGGAAGAACGTCACGGTCCAGGCGAAGTTCTGTCCCGCATGCGGCGCGAGCCTGGCGGCCACGCTGACCTGTCCCCATTGCCAAACCGTCCTTCCACCCCGGACGAAGTTCTGTACGAACTGCGGTGAGGCGGTGAGTAAGCCAGCGCCGTGAGGATCCCCTGTCCGCAGTGCGGCGGCGAAGTTCGCCTCCAGGAGGCCGGCGGATTTCCCGCTTGCCCATTCTGCGGCGCCGGGCTGGTCCTGGACCTGAGCGGCGTCCGGCCGCATCTGCTCTACCGGCCGCGCTACCCCGCGACGAATGTCCTGCCGCTCTTGCGGCGCTGGTGCGACCGACAGGGGCTCCCCGCGCCGAGTATCGTCTCCCCCCCGCGCCTGACCTACTTTCCCTTCTGGCGGTACGTGCGTGAGGGTCCGCCCCGCCTCGTCCCCGCCTGGCCCACGTTAGATGTCCGCTGGGCCGATGTGCAGATTCCCGAGGCTGAACAGGTCTTCTACGACCCGGCCCTCGTCGAGGGGGCCGAGGTGGTGGAGTCCAGTGTGGCGGAGGCGGCGACGCGACAGCGCCTCCCGGCGGGGGAGGGCGTGAAGCTGGGCGAACTCGTGCACGTGCCGTTCTTCGAGGTCGCGATGCGGATCGAGACCTCACGCCTGGCAGTGAGCGTGGAGGCATGCTCCGGGCGCGTCTATGCCTCGGCGATGCCCGAATCCGTCCTGGCGAGGCGGGCGAGCGGGGTGGGCCAACTGGTGACGATGGGCCTGGGATTCGCCGTCATGCTGGCGGAGGCGGCGCTTCTACCTCCGGCATGGCTCGCCGCTCCCGCGATCGTTGCCACGGCGTTTGTCACCTACTGGGTCACGCTGGCTGGGACGAAGGGGGGCTCGGCCTGAGGGCTGCCTCCATGGGCTTCACGCATCTCGAATGCCCTTCGTGCGGGGGCGCCTTGTCGCTCAGCGAGGGCGAGCGGATCGTCCCCTGCCGGTACTGCGGGGGCAAGCATCTGGTCTTGGTTCCCGGTGCGGTGCCGCGTTACGTGGTCAGCCTCGGGGTGAGCCAGGACGAGGCGCGCGCCACAGCGCAGGCCGCGCTCCAGCGGCCCGGGGTACCTCGGCTGCTTCGCGAGCATGCTCGCTTCCAGGACGTCCTCCTCTGCTACGTCCCTTTCTACGAGTGCACTGCGGTCCGGCTCGGCACCTTTTTCATGAAGGAGCGGATAAAGGAGCCGGGCCCCGTGACGGACGAACGGCCGGACGACGGGGCAATCCAGCAGTGGCTCGAGCGGCCGCCGGTGGAGAAGGAAGACACCAAGGTCATAGAGCAAGACGCCGTCCTGGTCGGCCCGGCGTGCGACCTGCCGGAGCTGGGCGCGGACCGGATACAGTTGGCCGAGCTCCGGCGTGGCGCGACGAAGGTGGCCCTCGAGGCTTTTGACCCCGTGGCACTCCAGAGCCGGGCGGTCGTCTTCGGGCCGACCAAACCCCCCGAGCGCTTCACGAAGGAGGCGACCTGGCGGATCCGGACACGGGGGGACCAGACAACCTACACCGAACAGCGGGTGAAGGTCCTCTTTTATCCGGTGTGGCAGGCGCGGTACCGGCATCGCGGGCGATTGTACGAGATCGCGGTGGACGGGGTGACCGGGGCGCTTCTGCGGGGACACGCGCCCCTCGAGGCTGAAGGGGCCGCGGCACTGGCGGTGAGCGGGCTTGCGCTGGCGGCATTTTGCATCGGTCGGGTCGCGCGGTTGGCCCTCACCGTTCACTGGCCACTGGCGGGGCAGGGCACCGCTGCCGCCGGCGACCCGGGTTCCATGCTGATCCTCGGGCTGGGAACCGTGATCGGGTGCGTCCTGGCGTGGTTGGGCTGGACGAGGATTCAACAGCGTGGAGAGCAGCTCTTGGAGAGCGAGACGGTCGAAACCATCGCCGCAGGCACGGCAGGGGGGGAGTCAGGGGCGTCCTGACCGGCCTCCTCAAGCTGCTTCTTGGTGGTGATAGCGGAGGCTCTTCGAAGACAAGGGAAATGGGGGACCGGCAGCCTCGGGGCGAGTCCGAGGATGCCGACGCGGACTGCGAATCTCCCTCTTCGGAACCCTGATGCCGACACCCACGGTTCTGGCATTGCGCTGCCCTGGCTGCGGAGGGACGCTCCACGGTCTCCCGCAGGATGTGGTGTTCTGGTGCGACGGGTGCGGGGCGCTACATGAAGTCGTTCAGGACACATTTCTCGGACGCACCGCCTCGATGGCACGCCCCGTTCAGCCTCCCGTGGGATCGATTCTGCACTTGCCCCTGTGGGCGTTTCGCGTGGACGTCGTCTGGCAGTGGCAGGATCCCAAGCGCGCGGCGCAGGCCCGGCACATCGCGGCCATCGACTGGGTGTACGTGACGGGTTTCGCGCTGCACAATGCGTTCTACTTCGGGGACCCCGGCGTAATCTTCACCCAGAAACGCGTCGCATTGGAGGCGGCGGAGCCGGCCCCGATCCTCGGCTGCACCCGCAGCCTGGAAGAGGCCAAGGCGTACATCGAGCCCCACCTCCTGACGATCATGGATCGCCGGGTGGACGTGACAGGGCTGGAGCTGGCCTGCACGATCGGGAAGGCCGTCCTGTGGGGGATTCCGTACTTCGATGAGGGCCAGGCGCTCCGCGACGGCATCCTCGGGCTCCGGATTCCGGCGGTGGCCGTGGACGAGATCGGGTCGCTGCGGGCGTGGATGAAGGAACGACGGTGAAGGACACGCGAACGGATCTCACCGGGCTCACCTGTCCAGAGGTGGAGGAGCTGGCGGTCGGGCTGGGGCAGCCGCGCTACCGCGGGCGGCAGCTCTTCCGCTGGGTGCACGCGCGTCGCGTCCGGGAGTTGGAGGCGATGACGGACCTGTCGCGCGCCTTCCGGACCATCCTGGGGGAGCACATCATCATCAGCCGTCCCGAGGTCGCGCAGATTCAGCGCGCCAGCGACGGGACGCGAAAGTTCCTACTGCGGCTTTCCGACGGGGAGGAGATCGAGAGCGTCCTGATCCCCGACGATGGGCGCCTGACAGCGTGCATCTCGACGCAGGTGGGATGCCCCCTGGCCTGCCAGTTCTGCCTGACTGGCCTCATGGGACTCCGCCGGAACCTGGTCGCGGGCGAGATCGTGGCGCAGATCCTGGCATTGCAGGACGGGTTGGAGCGGGGTGAGCGGATCTCCAACATCGTGTTGATGGGGATGGGGGAGCCGCTCCTCAACTTTCCAGAGGTGGAGCGGGCCCTCCGGATCCTGTCGGATGAGTACGGCGCAAACTTCTCGTCGCGGCGGATCACGGTCTCCACGGCTGGGCACGTTCCGGGCATCCAGAAGCTGGCGGCGTCGGACCTGGGCGTCAACCTGGCGGTCTCCCTCAGCGCCACGACGGACGCGGTGCGGGACCAGATCATGCCCATCAACCGGCGCTGGCCCATTGCAGAGCTGCTCAAGGAATGCCGCGCCTACCCCTTGCCGAATCGGCGGCGGCTGACGTTCGAGTACGTCATGCTGGGTGGGGTGAACGATTCCCGCGAGGACGCGAAGCGCCTGGTGGGACTCCTGCGTGGGATCCGGTGCAAGATCAATCTCATTCCCTTCAACACTGCTCCCGACCTGCCGGATCGCCCCTCACCGCGGCAGCGGATGGAGGCCTTTCAGCGCGTCCTTCACGACGCGGGCCTGACAGCAATCATTCGGGAGAGTCGCGGCTGGGACATCTCTGCGGCGTGCGGGATGCTGCGCCTGGAGAAAGCCTGAACCGCCGGTACCAACGCTACCACCGTTGGTGCGCCAAGGTTGGTAAGGTTGAACCAAATCAGAGAGTAGACCGGCTGGCTCGGGAGGTGATTGGCGCAGCAATCGAGGTCCACCCACACCCGGGGGCGAGTTTATTAACTTCATGGGTTTCGTCAAGCGCAAGAACGTGCACGGCTTCGCCGTCAACCTCGACGGGTTTTGCATTCTCGAAGAGACCTGGCTAGCTTAGCGGTAGGCTCGCTCTTCCTCCCTTCCAGGGAGAAGGAGCACATCACAGGAGGTGCCCCGTGCCCCGAGGCAAGCTCTACCTGATGGGCGTGGACCAAATGGTCCTGCCGCTCGCCCGCTATTTCGCCCAGGAGGGGTCCATCCCGACCATCGCCAAGCTTCTTGAGCGTGGCGCCGCCTGCAAGGCGCTCGCCTCCTACCCCTCCTACACCGCCAATAACTGGCCCGTCATCGCCACTGGCGCCCACACCGGCACTCACGGCGCCTTCGCCTGGTTTATCAAGATGCCCGACGGCCAGGATGTCTTTTCCCTGACCTCGCTGGGCATCAACGCCGAGTTCATCTGGGAGGCGGCAGAGCGCCAGGGGCTGAAGTCCGCCGCCGTGCACTACCCCGGTTCCGCCCCCTCGCGCCTCAAGGAGGGCTACATTATCGACGGCTTCGCCAGTCCCGCCTACGCCGCCTGCCCCTTCGAGCTGGCGCCCGCCGAGGCCTACCTCACCCACCCAGCCCTGGAGGCCCACGGCATCCGGAAAGTCGCCCTGGCCCGCGCCGAGGGCTGGCGCGGCCTGCCGGCGGGGGGTCCGCCGCCCCTGGCCACGGCCATTCCCGTGCGGACCAAGAAAGAGGAGGACAAGCAGACCTGGCAGGCGGTCGCACTGGGCGGGCCGAACGGCTTCGACCGCGTCGTCGTCTGCCGCGAGAAGGACCTCGCCACGGCCGTGGCCGAGTGCCGCCCGGGCCACTGGAGCGAGTGGGCCCGCGTCGTTATCGGCGGGGCCGCGGGCACGGTGCGCTTCAAGCTCACCGGCCTCGCCGCCGATGGCACACAGCTGCAGCTCTTCCGCTCGCAGATCATGCCCACCGCCTCCTTCGCCGAGCCGGCCGCCATCGGTCGCGAACTGGTGGAGCAGATCGGCCCCTACCAGGAGCACGTCAGCCAGATGTTCGCCTCCCTGGGTGCGGTCGACTACCAGACCTGCGTCGAGGAGGCCGACTACCAAGCGCAGTGGTTCGCCAGGGCCGCCCTCTACCTCACCCAACAGAAGGATTGCGACCTCTTCTTCTGCCACTGGCACTTCCTGGACGACATCAACCACTGGCACCTGGCCCACCTCGATCCCAAGTGGTTCCGCTACAACGCCGCCGAGGCGCCCTACCACTGGGAGGCGGTGCGTCAGGCCTACAAGGCCGTCGACCACATGATGGCCACGCTCCTGACGGGCGTGACGGAAGACGACTACGTGATCATGATCTCCGACCATGGCTGCTCGCCCATCAACCGTGTCGTCTTTATGGAGAAGTTCCTCTTCGACAAGGGCTTCCTGGCCTTCAAGGATCCGCGCGCGCCCAAGACGACGATGGCCGAGGGCTGGTACGACCAGATCGACTGGGAGAAGAGCAAGGTCTGGCTGCACGAGGGCGTGTTCCTGGACACGTTTAACATCTACGTCAACGCCCCGCAGGGCTCGGCCGAGCACGAGGAGATCCAGCGCCACCTCATTCGGGAGCTGCGCACCTGGGTGGACGACAAGGCCAAGCAGACGGTAGCGGCCCTCGTCTTGAGCAAGCGCGACGCCGAGCTGATCGGCCTGTGGGGCGACCAAGTGGGCGACGTGGTGGTGGTGCTGGAAGGCGGCTATCAGCTGGGCCGCGCCGACAGCGCCGTGGCCGTGGCCGACAACCTCGGCCACCTTGCCTCGGGCCACGGCCGCATGCTGCCCACCTACGAGAGCACTTACGGCACCGAGAAGGCGATCTTCATCATTGCCGGCCCCGGTATCAAGCCAGGCTACGAGCGGCCGGCGGAGCAGTTGGGCCATATCAAGCTGGTGGACGTGACGCCGACGCTCTGCCACATCCTGGGCATCCAGCCGCCGGCGCAGGCCCAGGGGGCCATAGCCTACGACCTGCTGGAGGGGCACGACATGGCGCGGCAGCGCCCCAACCCCACACCGCAGGTGGAGGGTCTCAGCGACTACAAGGCGTGGTTCCTGGAGCACTTCTACACCAGGCGCCTGCTCTCGGAAGAATCCATTCCGTGCTAGCTTTAAATCCTTTTCCCTAGGGGAAGAGGGTTAGGGCGAAGAGTAGGCCCTGATCCGAGAAAAGCTTTGAACCGCCATGACGCCTGTCTGCGTGCCACGCACAGGCAGGCCAAGGTCGCCAAGGATGCGATGCTCCGATCTCACCACCGAAAAACGGGAGAACGTGCTTATGGGGCTTTCAGAAGTGTCGTCCGTTTTTGCCCAATGAGCCATTTCGGGTTGGCGTTCCGGGTACCCAGCGCCGGTGCTGGGTGTCCTTGGCGGTTAGCGGTTTCTTCGAGGGGAAAAAGTCCTTGACACTGCGATGCTGGATTCGTAAGATGCCTTCGCGGGGTGGAGCAGTCCGGTAGCTCGTTGGGCTCATAACCCAAAGGTCGCTGGTTCAAATCCAGCCCCCGCAACCATCCGAAGAAAAACAGCCTCCTGGTTCTGCAGGAGGCTGTTGCTTTTTCGGCTTCTCCTGGCCTACATTATTCATGGGCCACAGCCCTCGCGGCACCGATCCGACCCCCCATTAAGGTTCCGATATGACTGCTGTCGCGTCTGCCACCTGCATTGGCGGACTGGAGCATGCGCCAGCGGTCCGCCAGACGCGTCCGATCGACCGTAGGTCGGGACCGGCAGAGTATAATCGCGTCACACCTTTCGTACTTGTTCTCCATCGATTCCGAAATACGTGAACAAGGTCCCTCCTTACATTGCCAGCCACCTCAACCTGACGAGCGAAACCCTCTCGCGCACCCCCCGCCAATTGCGGGACGACAAGCTGATCACCGAGACGCAGAACGGCCTGGTAATCGAGGACGTGAAGGGGTTGCGGCGGATCGCGGAGGGCTTCTACCCAAAGCTCTGAGGCGGTTCTCCAGACATTGGCCCCAATCCTTCCCGGGAGAGACGTTGCGGATAGGAGAGGGTTCTGTTATCCTTGTTTTGTTATGCCGCAGCCCCACCGCCGACAACTCCCACCGACAACTCACCCGGTCGAGAACACCGCAGCCATGACCTCCGATCCGTTTTCCTTGAGCGTCGTGTCCCCCAGTCTTCGGAAACGCTGGGGTCTGGTGGCGGCCTGCTCGGCCCTGATGGCTATGTCATCCGACGTCTGGTACACCGCCTCCGTTTTCTTTGTGGCCCTCATCAAGGAATTTGGATGGGATTACGCCTGCACGGCCAGCATCTTCTCCCTGTTCACAGTACTCTGCGGCGCCTGGGGTATCCTGATCGGCCACCTCGTGGATCGCTTCGGACCCCGTCGCGTGGTCGTGGCGGGAGGGTTCGTCTTGCCCCTGGCCCTGATGGGCAGTGGATCGGCGCACGCCTTGTGGTATCTGTACGTCACCCACAGCATCCTGTCGGCCCTCGGCCTTGCCGCCACGAGCTCAGCCGGCTGTTCCGGCTGACGGGGCGCGAAGACCTCGTCGCCGAGCGACGGGCGTTCTTGCTGGCCAATGTAGGCAGGGAGGTCTCGCCGGACCGCCAGTTACAGGACGGTGGCGAGCTGGATCTTGGGCGGGCGCTGGCGCTGCGCGTGCTACACACGCCCGGCCATACGCCTGGCTCGATCTCCCTCTACTGGGAGCGCGAGGGGATCCTCTTCACCGGCGACTCGTTGCAGGGGCGGGGCAGCCGTCCTGGCTGGATGCCGCTGTAGTTCAACGCCGCCGACTGCATGCGCTCGGCCGCCCGCCTGAGTGAGGTGTCGGTGCAGACACTCTGCCTAGCCCACGGCTACCAGAGCGCCGTCGGCTACAACCTGCCGGTGCGGACGGGCTACGACGCCCGCCAGGTGCCGCAGGAGGGCCTGGAGGCGGCGCGGCTGATCGACGCCGCCGTCGCCGAGGCTCTGGCGGAAGGGGAGCGCGAAAGCTTCGTCGCCTTCGCGAAAGCCGTACTGGCGCGATTGCTGTACGACCTGCCCGTGACCCTCGATCGGTCACTGGGGGTGCCGTCGCACTCTCTCGCGTCCATTCACGCCCGCTATATCCTGAAGTCTAAAGAAGGAGGCCCACAATGCCAACCGCGAAGAAGGTGATGGTGATCGGCATCGACGCTCCGATCGCCTCCCAGGTATACAGGTACGCCCAGGAGGGGCACATGCCGCGCGTGAAGCGGTTGCTGGATAGCGGGGTATACGGCCCCAACTGCCTTCCCCCGTTCCCGAGCATCACGCCGCCCAACTGGGCGACTCTCGCGACTGGCGCGACCATCAACACCCACAACGTGTCCTGCTTCAACGTGCACATACCGGGGGATGGGCTGACGGAGGTGCACCAGGGGTTCGACTCCAGCGAAGTGCAGGCCGAGTTCATCTGGGAAGCGGCGGAGAAGGTGGGCAAGAAGGCCATCGTCATCAACTATCCCACCAGCTGGCCGCCCAGGATGAAGGAGGGCTACCAGGTCTACGGCGTCGGCCTGGCGCCCAACGAATGGCGGACGCGCGACGTCAACCAGTGGGAGGAGGGCTTCAAGGTTTCCCTGGCCTACGACCAGATCTGGACGACTGGCTTCAAGATGGTGGGCACCGACATCGAGCTTCAGCCCGCCCGCCGCTGGAACAACGCGCCCAAGGCCGCCAAGATGATGGAGGCCGACCTGCCGCTGGAGTACCGCAAGGCCAAGGACAAGGTCAAGGACTACGCCTGGTACGCCCTGGTGGTCGACAGCGAGGGCAAGGGCTTCGACCGGGTCATCATCTCAGAGGCGAAGGACTGCGCCTCCGCCATGGCCGACCTGAAGCTTGGCCAGTGGAGCGAGACCATCGTGCGCGAGTTCTCCACCGCAGCGGGCAACAAGAAGGCCGCCTTCAAGCTGAAGCTGCTGGAGCTCTCGTCCGACGGTGAGAACGTGACCATCTACCGCACGCCGCTCTGCGCTCTTGGCGACTGGGATTTCCCGGAGGGCCTGGCGGAGGAGCTGCCGCTCAAGGGCCTGCCCCTGCCATACCCGGGCTACCAGGGGCATAAGATGGGCTGGCTCGATATCCGGACCCTCAACGAGATCATCGAGATGAGCCACGAGTGGCTGGCGGAGGTCGGCTACTACCTGGTCACCCATAAGGACTGGCATATCTACTACATGCACGTGCATACCCCCGACTGGGCCTACCACGTGTTCAGCAACCTCTCGGACCGTGCCACCGCGGCCAACGAGGAGGAGTACGAGACCTACCACGCGGCCGAGCAGTTCATGTACGAGAGCCTCGACCGCCTGATCGACCGCATTACTTTCGGCGTGGACGAGGACGAGACCGCAATCCTCTTGACCAGCGACCATGGCGCCAAGCCGACCGGCCACAAGGTCTATCGGGGCCAGATCCTGGCCGACGCTGGCCTGACCGTGTTCAAGCCGGCGCAGGCGCAGGAGGCCCGCGACCCCGGCGAGGAGGCGGTGGTCGGCGGCCTGGCCAAGGTCAAGGCGGGCGCCAGCGGCGACCTTGCCTCGAAGTTCAAGGAGTTCGGCGAGATCGACTGGAGCAAGACGAAGGCGATCGTCCAGCGCTCCTGCCACGTCTTCATCAACCTGAAGGGCCGCAACCCACACGGCATCGTCGACCCCAAGGACTACGAGAACGTGCAGGACGAGATTGTCGCCGCGCTGCTCAACTACACCGATCCCGAGACGGGCAAGAAGCCCATCACCCTGGCCCTCAAGCGCGAGGACGCCAAGATGCTCTTCATGGGCGGCGAGTACATCGGCGACGTGATTTACGCCATCGACGGCCGGTTCTACGGGCAACACGGCGGCATCCTCGGCAGCGAGACTTACGGCGAGACCGGCGATCTGCGCTCGCTCTTCATGATGAGCGGCCCGGGCGTCAAGAAGGGCGAGGTCCTGGAGCGGACCATCTGGCTGCAGGACGTCGTGCCGACCCTCTGTTACCTGGCCGACCTGCCAGTGCCGGCGCAGTGCGAGGGTGGTATTGTCTACCAGGCGCTGGAAGATCCCAACATGAAGCTCAACGAGCTGGAGGGCATCAAGCGCCGCTACGAGAAGATGCGGAAGTCGCTCGACCGCGCGCCTATGTGCTAGGACCGTAAGAATTCAGATGGGAGGCGAGGAGGCGGGGTACCGCCCCCTCGCCGTTCGACTGCTGCTATTGCACCGGCGGACCTCACCGGGTAATGGGTGCAGTCGCAGGAAGGAAGCAAATCCCTGCCCGCCAGCCAGGTTCACGACTTCCCTAACACGGAATCGACTCTTCCGACAACAGCCGCTTCGTGTAGAAGTGCTCCAGGGGCCACTTCTTGTAGTCGGAGAAGCCCTCCACCTGGGGCGTGGGGTTGGGGCGCTGGCGCGCGATCTCGTGCCCCTCCAGTAGGTCGTAGGCAATGGCCCCCTGCGCTTGCGCCGGCGGCTGGATGCCCAGGAGGTGGCAGAGCGTCGGCGTCACGCCCACGAGCTTGATGTGCCCCAGCTGCTCGGCCGGACATTCGTAGCCCTTCTTGATGCCCGTAATGAGGGACGTTGTTGACGGAGTGGACCAACTCAGGTGGCATTCAGCGTCGGCTCTCAGAGGCACCGGCAGAGCAGAACGCCACGGCAGGCCCGGCTCGACGCGTCGGGGATGGGGCACCACCTGATTGCGCTGGGGGTTCTAGCAGGGCAGGATGATCCTCACCCCGGCGAAAAGTCGCGCCAAGTCGGCATTTCGCCTTCCTGCATCTAGAAAGCCGTCAGCCAAGTGGGCAAGTAATTCCACTGAGTCAACAACGTCCCCCAGTCTGCGGATCCCTCCGTTTCCAGCCGTAGGAAGGGGGCCCGTAACCGCATCCGCTTCCGATTTCTCAGCGGCCTCGGGCCTTATCCTTGACAATCACAAAGACTTCGCATAGCTTTAATCTCAAGCCTCGCTGCACCATTCGGTATTCCGAGGGGAGGCTCGGCCAGCCCCCATGAATCCGGCGGGCGATGCTTGTCCTGGATGTCTCTCCCTGCGCGAGTGCGCATTCCAGGGGCTCTTGCCACCCCCTGGTTTTCGTACTCTCCACAGGCGCCCCCGTTGAAAGAGGCGCTCCATGAGGGGCTATCCTCCCTTGCGGGCTCCCACCGAAGTTTCTGGGGGCGGTTGCAGCCCGGCCCACACGCCTCGACCTGCGTACCTTCCCTATTTCAGCGAGCACGTGCGGACCCGGAAACTCGACGGGACCTGCGGGGAGGGGGGTCGCGCAAGGGGTGAAGCCTCGGAGGGGTTGTGTAGCTTGGTCAACTGCAGCGATCACTACAAGCCTGCACATCGCGGCGGAATCAAATTGGAGTAGAGAGCGATGAATGCTGCCGAGCGGTACTTCCAAGCCGTGACCCGTATCATGCAGGCGGTTATGACCCACGAGCAAGACTCGCTGAGTCGGGCCGCCGACTTGCTCATCGAGAAGCTTCGAGAGGATCGTGTGATCCACGTGTTTGGGACCGGTGGGCATTCCATCATGGGTGCCATGGAGATGTTCCAACGTGCGGGAGGGCTGTATCCAATTAACGGCATCTTCCCCCCGGGGGTCTCTGTGACCGACAGCCACCCCAATACTGAGCGCCTGGTCGGCTATGCGGCGAGGATTCTCGATCACTATGGCGTGCGAAGCGGAGACGTTCTCATCATCATCAACGTCAACGGCATTAACGCGGTGACCATCGATTCGGCGCTCGAGGCAAAGCAGCGGGGCGCCATCGTGATCGCCGTGACATCACGAGAGTTCTCCGAGGGTGTCCCGCCCGAGACGCCGGCACGTCACCCCAATAACTTGAACCTCTGTGACCTGGCCGACATCGTCATCGACTGTCACGTCCCGCCCGGCGACGCCGTCCTGGACATCCCCGGAGTGCCGTACAAAGTCGCCTCGAGTTCGAGCTTTCCGGTCGTGCTGATCGTCAACAGCCTGGTGTCGCTCGTAGTCGAGCGGATGGCCCAACGAGGCCTTGAGCCGCTGGTTCGGTCCAGCGCAAACCTACCGGGCGGGCGGGAAAGGAGCCTGAAGATCCAGGAGCGGTACCGAGGGCGTGTCATCCACCAGTACTAGCCAAGGACGTCAATGTTCAGGGCCATGGACCAGACCAGGCGAGGCCCCCAACGTAGGATTCGCATCCTGAGCCCAGAGGCGGTTACCGCCTATGCGTTTGTGGCCCCGGCCGTGGGCCTCCTCCTCCCGCTCGTTGGCTACCCTTTCCTGCTCTCGCTGTATCTGGCCACCAGTGACGCCGTCGTGGGCAATCTCGGACGATTCATCGGCTTGGGTCAGTTCGCCCGGCTGCTTCGTCAAGAGATCTTTCAGCAGACCCTGAGGAATACCGCCATATACGCCATCACGGCGGTTACGGCCAAGGTCATCCTGGGTCTGAGTCTGGCCCTGATCCTGGCTGGTTTCGGGCGCCACCAGCTGCCGGGAAGCCGCCTGATCCGGGCGGTGATCCTCCTCCCGTGGATCGTTCCAACCGCCCTCAGCACGGTGGGCTGGAAGTGGATGTTCGAGCCCCAGTTCAGCGTCATCAACTGGACCTTGGCCCAGCTGGGTGCCATCAACTACGTCTCCGATCTGCAGTGGCTCGGCGAGGCGCACCTGGCCAGGGCTGCGGTGATCATGGTCAACATCTGGCGGGGAATACCGTTCTTTGCCATCAACCTGCTGGCGGGTCTCATTTCGATCCCTGACGAACTCTACGAGGCGGCAGAAACAGAAGGCGCCACGAGCTTCACGAAGTTCTGGTTCATCACCCTCCCCCTGCTCCGGCCGGTGCTGTCAACCGTCGTGCTCTTCTCGCTCATCATGACCATCAGCGATTTCAACATCGTCTACGTCCTGACGCGCGGCGGCCCCTTGAACAGCACCCACCTTTTGCCGACGCTCGCCCACCAAGTCGGGCTGATGACAGGGGAGATTGGACGCGGGGCCGCCATCTCCCTCTTCATGCTGCCATTCCTCATGGTCATCGTCTTTTACCAGATGCGTCTCATGCGAAGGAAATGGAAATGGTAGCTCGCCGCAAACGTCGCGCGTTGGCCTATTACCTGGGCGTCTTGCCCTTCGTGGTGTTCTCGCTCTTTCCCTTCTACTGGATGATCGTCACTTCGTTCAAGCAGAACTCTGAAATCTACGACCTGCGCGCGATCCCATTCTGGTTCCGGGTCAGCCCGACGTTGGAACACTATGTCTTCCTCTTCCGGCGCACGGCGTTCTTGACCTGGATGGGCAACACCATCGTAGTGGCTGTGCTGTCGACGGCCGCGGCGGTCGTCATCAGCATCCTGGCCGGATACGCTTTGGCACGACTCAGGTTTCGAGGCGGAGAGGCCCTGGGCGGCGCGATCTTTGCGGTGTACTTGGTGCCGACCACGCTGCTGTTCATCCCCCTGTCAGAGGTCGTCCGGGAATTGCATCTCGGGGATACACGCTGGGCGCTCGTGGTGACTTATCCGACGTTCCTCGTGCCGTTCGCGACGTGGCTGCTCATGAGCTACTTTCGCACGATCCCTCAAGAACTGGAGGAGAGCGCATGGATGGACGGGTGCAGCCGCCTTGGCGGCTTGGTACGCGTGGTCCTCCCGACGGCTATCCCGGGCGTTCTCACGGCCATGCTGTTCTCGTTCACGCTGTCCTGGAATGAGTTTATCTACGCCGTCATGTTCATCAGCTCGACGGCGCAGAAGACACTTGGACCAGGAGTGGTCATGGAACTCATCCGTGGGGACGTGTTCTATTGGGGGGAGCTGATGGCGGGGGCGGTCCTGGGCTCCGTCCCCATCGCGGTCGCCTACGCTTTCTTGCTGGATTACTACATCTCCGGTCTCACGGCAGGCGCCATCAAGTGAAGGGGGGATACAGAGGCAAGACCACAGGGGAAGTTGACACGATGGTCACAGGAGGGAGAAGACAATGGAAACTCGAATGAAGAGACGACAGTTCCTGAAGGTGGTCGGGGCAGCCGGAGCCGCCTATGGGGTGGGCCTCACCGGGGGCTTGCCGCAGATCGCCCGCGGGCAGGAGCGGGAACTGAGCATCCTCATGTTCAGCTCGTTCGTGCCGGCCAACGATGAAGAACTCCGCCGGCAGGCCGAGGAGTTCGGCAAGGGCAACCGGGTGAAGGTCACGGTGGACTTCATTTCCATTCCCGAAATGGCGGGGAAGCACGCGGCCGAGGTTCAGGCCCAGAGCGGCCATGACATCGCGGCCTTTGAGAACCTCCAAACGGCGATGATCCAGGATCAGCTCATCGACCTCGACGATCTCAACGAGGAGATCATTAAGAAGTGGGGGCCGTGGCATCCGATCGCCAAGGAGGCGTGCTTCCTGAATGGGCACTGGAAAGCGATTGCCCGGATGAGTGTCGCATTCCACGCGACCTATCGGGAAGACTACCTCAACCAAGTGGGGGAGCGGGCCCCCGATAGCTGGAGTGATCTCTTGCGTGTCGCGCGGCCGCTCCGGGGCAGGGATCACCCGGTCGGCTTCGCCATCAGCCAGTGCGGGGACGCCAATAACTCGCTCTACCAACTCCTCTGGGGATTCGGAGGCAAGACGGTCTCGCCCGAGGGTGAGGTCGCCATTGAATCGGCAGAGACCGAGGAAGCCATTGCCTATGTCCAGGAGGTCTTTGCCCTGATGGATCGCGAGGTCCTGGCGTGGGACAATGCCGGCAACAATCGATTCATCCTCTCAGGGCGCGGCTCCTGGACCCTGAATCCCGTCAGCGTGTATATGTCGGCCAAAACCAGCAACCCTGATATTGCCGCCAAGCTCAATCACCACGGGGCACTGGCTGGTCCGAAGGGGCGATTCGGCATCGGTGACTTCTATAGTTTCGGCATTTGGAAGTTCGCCCGGAACAAGCAGGCGGCGAAAGATTTCTTGCGCTTCTTCTACGAAGAGGAGAACCAGAATCGCTACATCGAGACCGGCGGCGGCTTCAACCTCCCAGCGCATCCGCATTTCGACGGCCATCCCGTCTGGCGCCGCGACCCGAAGCTTCAGGGAATCATCGGGTACACCAAATGGCAGAAGCTGACGGGCTGGCCGGCACCGCCCGATCGGCGGGCGCAAGCGGTGTATGCGACGTTTGTCCTGCCGAACATGTTCGCGCAGGTTGTCACCGGGAAGCTCAAGGCCAAGGAGGCGATGCAGTGGGCGGCACGTCAACTTCGCGATATCGGGTACAAGTAGGAGGGCCTGACCATGGTAGCATCGCAGCCGATGGATCGTTTCTACGAAGCTTGTCTCAGTATCTTGGAGCGTGTGCGGGCTCAAGAGCGACAGAACATTTACCGGGCAGCCGATCTCGTTGCGAAGAAGCTGCTCAAGGATGAACTGGTGCATGTGTTCGGAACGGGTGGCCACTCGGTGATGGGAGCCATGGAGCTTTTCTGGCGCGCAGGCGGACTGGCGGGCCTGAATCCCCTCTTCCCGCCTGGGATCGCCAACCTTGATGGCCATCCCAATACCGAGCGTGTGGTCGGCTTTGCCCCGCACGTCCTCGACTACTATCGGGTCAAGCAGGGAGACCTGCTGATCCTCATCAATGTGAACGGGATCAACGCGGTAACCATCGATACGGCGCTGGAGTGCCGCCGCCGCGGCGTCACCGTCATCGCTGTGACGTCGCGAGAATTTGCGGAGGGGGTGGCACCCAACATCCCGGCCCGGCATCCCAGTAATAAGAATCTCTGCGACCTGGCCGACGTGGTCATCGACTCGCACGTCCCGCCGGGTGATGCCGTCGTGGAGATCGATGGGTTTGACCGCCGCGTGTCCTCCGTGTCTACAGTGATCAACACGTACATCCTCCAGTCGCTTGCTGCGGAGGTCGTGGATCGCATTGTGAAGGCCGGGGGCACTCCGGAGGTGTTTTACAGCGGCAACATGGCGGGGGCGGAGGCGATGAACGAGCCGCTCTTCGCAAAATACTACCCACGCGTCAAGCACCTCTAACCCGACCGCGGAGGGACGCGGGCGAGCGGCTCCTCCGCACAGCTTCCCTGGGGGATGCTTCGGTGAACTCGCGGGCTCTGGCCGTTGTGGGGGGACGATTGCTTACCCCCTTCCGTGAGATTCCAGAGGGCACAGTGCTGGTGCAGGATGGACGCATCCAGGGGGTGGGGGCCGCGCATGAGGTGGACATCCCGTCAGAGGCGGAGCGCGTGGACGCGGGCGGTTGCACGATCGTTCCGGGCTTTGTGGACATCCACGTCCACGGCGGGTCAGGGGCCGATTTCATGGATGCGTCCCTGGAGTCGGTCGATACCGCCTGTGCCTTCCACGCCAAGGGAGGCACGACCTCCTTGTTGGCGACCCTGCGCACCGGCCCGGTGACAGAGATCGTTCAGGCCCTGGGGGTGCTTCGGGAGGCGGTCGGTCGGACGCGTGCCGGCGCGGACGTCGCGGGCGTGCACATCGAGGGGCCGTACTTTGCGCCTGCTGAGGCCGGGGCGCAACCTCCAGGTGCCATGAAGGACCCCGAGCCTGGTGAATGGTCTCACATGCTCGCTTTCGCGGATATCGTGCGGCGCATGTCTGTGGCCCCCGAATTGCCGCGTGCACTGGAACTCGGCCGGGAGCTTGTGGCCCGTGGTATCGTGGCGTCCATCGGCCACACGGCGGCCACTTTCGACGATGTGGTCGCAGCGGTCGAGGCGGGCTTCACGCACGTCACCCACATATATTCCAGCATGTCGGGGCTCCGGCGCGTCCGGGCGTTCCGGATTCCCGGCGTCATCGAAGCCACGCTCCTCTTGGATGAGCTTTCTGCCGAGATGATCGCCGACGGTCGTCATCTGCCGCCGAGCCTGCTCCAGCTTATCGTCAAGGCCAAGGGCTTGGATCGCCTGTGCGTCTGCACGGATGCCGTCCGCGTTGCTGGATTCCCACCGGGGGAGCACACCTCGGCCGGCCGGACGGTGCTCGTGGAGGACGACGTGGCCAAGCTTCCCGACCGCAGCTTTTTCGCCGGCAGCATTGCCACCATGGATCGATGCGTTCGGACCATGGTTCAGGAGGTAGGCCTTTCCCTGCGGGAGGCGATCAAGCTGGCGACTGTCAACCCCGCCCGGTTCATGCGGCTCGATGGCGATCGGGGAAGCCTCCTGCCTGGCAAGCGTGCGGACCTGGTCCTCTTGGATGATACCCTTGCCGTGCGGATGACCATTGTCGGCGGGCGTGTCGTGTACGATCGCAAGGCCGCAGCGGCCACGGAAGTCTCCGGCGGAGGGAGATAGCAATCGAGGAAAGTTCCCTTGCTATTGGCTCTGTGCCATCACGGAATACAGAGATCCTCCAAGGCTGCCCGCCGCCTTTGAGCCATCCGGGGGATGTGCAGGCTGAGGCTTGACGTCGCGAGCCGGCGAAGCGGAGCCCGCTTGATATAAAGCCCTTGACGAGGTTGGGCTCTAGCCTCAAATCGAAATGCCAGAGGAGTGTTTGCCGTCAATCCAAAGCGCGCCTGCCCGCAACCAATCATAGAGCAACAGCCTCCTGATCTCTCAGGAGGCTGTTGCTTTTTCCGCTTCTCCTGGCCTACATTATTATTCATGGGCCACAGCCCTCGCGGCACCGGTCCGACCCCCCATTGCGGTTTCGACATGACTGCTGTCGCGTCTGCCACCTGCATTGGCGGACTGGAGCGTGCGCCAGCGGTCCGCCATACGCGTCCGACCAACCGTAGGTCTGGACTGGCAAAATGCAATCGCGTCACACCTTGTGTACTCATTCTCGAGCGATTCCGAAATACCCGAACAGCCTCCCTCTTTAGATCAACGCCCTGCGGAAAGACCACCGGGTGCGGGTTCGGGGCCTCGCGAAGGTGCCCTGTCTCGTGCTGTGGACGGCGGTGACGCACAACCTGCTCCGGTGGGTGGCGCTGGCCCGCGCGGCCGGGCAGGCCGTGAGGAGCTGAGGCCCCTCGGCCCTGCCTGGGATGTGTGCCCCCCGGGGGTGATGGGACTGAAGAGGGGAGCGCCGGCGACTCGTGGGTGCAACCCCGGGCACGTCAGCGGAGGCGCGTGACGCCTGAGCGATACATCAATCGTGATCCTTTCACAGGCCCTGAGTGCTGACTGCTATCTTTCCACCTTGACTTAGTTCTCCGATGAGAGGTAGCATCCCGCCGGTTGAACGGGGATCCCTGGCGACTGATCCTGAGGGGGCAGCGATGCCGCCTGGAAAAATTGTGGTGCGCGAGTCCGACGGCCCTCTGGGGACTAATCACCCCCAGAGGGCCGTTTTGTTTCTGAGGCGGATTCCCCCCCAGAGGAAAAGTATAATAAGTGAACTACGTCCCCTTTTACCGAGACTCCTCGAAAAGGTGGGAGGCATGACTGGAGAGAGGCAGAGCCTATGAAGGCGATGAAGTTCCCAGAGCCGGGACGGGCCGAGATCGTTGACGTCCCCACGCCCGTCCCAGCAGAGGGCGAAGTGCTCGTGCGGGTGAAGGCGGCCGGGATCTGCGCGAGCGACGTGGCGGCCTTCACCGGGAAGCACGACGTGCGCCGGCCCCCGGTCATCACGGGGCACGAGCTCGCCGGGGAGATCGTCCAAGTCGGTCCCGAGATCAAGGCCCGAAAGGTCGGGGAGCGGGTGGCCATCGAGCCCCACCTGGGGTGCGGGACCTGCGTCTTCTGCCGGCAGGGCCACTACAACGAGTGCCCGAGCAAGCGGTTCGTCGGGGTGGGCGACTGGATCGGGGCCTTCGCGGAATACGTGGTGGCGGCCGAGCGCATGTGTCACGTGATGCCCCCCCAGATGACCTGGGAGGAAGGCGCCGCGCTGGAGCCCCTGTGCGTTGGCCTCCACGCCGTGCGGCGCGCCGCGCTGCGCATGGGCGAGCGCGTGGCCATTCTGGGGGCGGGGACGATCGGCCTGATGACGCTCCTCTGCGCCAATTGCGCCGTCCCCGGATGGATCGCCGTGACAGATCCCACCCCCTTCAAGCGGGAGACGGCCCTGCGGTGCGGTGCGGATCTGGCCATCGACCCGCTGGCGACGGATCCGGTGGAGGCGGTGCGGGCGGCCACGGACGGCCTGGGGGCGGACGTCGTGTTCATCGCGGTGGCCGCCGACGCCGCGCTGCGCCAGGCCGTGGAGCTCTGCCGGCGGATGGGCCGCCTGGTGATCATCGCCTCCTTCTTCCAGGGGGGCCTCCTGGCGGCGCACCAGATCCAGGTGCGGGAGAGGGTGGTCATCGGTACGTCCATGTACACCGCCGAGGATTACACGCTGGCGATCCGGCTCTGGGAGCGTGGCCAGTTCGGGAACCTTCCGACGCTGATCACCGAACGGATCGCGTTGGAGCAAGCTCCCGCCGTCGTTGCCTCCCTGGCGCACGGAGAGAGACCGGACACCATCAAAGCGATCATCCAGTCTGCCTGAGCGCCGCGGGCTGGGACCTAAGAAGGGCGCGGCCTGGTGCGTCATGGAACTCAGTCGCGCTCGCATTGAACGGGCAGGTATTGGGGGTCGTCTCAAGACGGTGTGGGTCTCACCCACAGCGGCAGCCAGTGGATCTTCCGCTTCCGCCCCCACGACGGCATGGGCGCAAAGGTCATTGCCAAGTTAATCGTTGATGAGCTGAAGCAGAAGAAGGTAGCTATCGTGCACGCCTCCGACGCCTTCGGTAACGGCGGGCGGGACATGTTGACGCCAGCCGTGAAAGAGCTGGGGGGCGAGGTGGTCCTTCACCCAGGGCTACAGCAACGGCGAGAAGGATTTCACCGGAGCGGTCCAGGGTCTCAAGAAGTCGGGCGCCACCGCCCTCGCCACCTACATGACGTGCGGCATGGATCTCGGCGTGTTCGCCCGGCGGATCAAGCAACTCGGCGCCGAGATGACGTAGGTGGGCTCCCCCTCGATCACCGGGGTGGATAGCCGGAATCTCGCAGGGGATTCGCTGTACGGTACCTACGGTCTCACCGACTTCCATGTGGAGGCCAGCCCCACCTCGAAGGCCTTTGCTACGGACTACAAGGCGAAGTACGGCCAGGAGCCCGATCTGTATGCCGCCTGGTGGTATGACGCAGTCCTGGTGTTCGCGGAGGGGATGAAGAAGGCACCGGCCCTCAAGCCTGAGAACATCCGCAAGGGCATCCTGAGCATCCAGAAGTTCCAGGGAGCCGAAAGCGAGCTCAACTTCGATCAGAACGGTGACGGCCTGGATCACTACCACGTTGTGCAAAACGACAAGGACGTGATCAAGATGCTCAAGACGTTGCACGTCGCCCGCCAAAATGCGCCTCCTGACCCACATCGACCACCGCAGAACGAAAAGGAATGGAGAGGGTAGCCATGAGTAAAGAAGAATTAGTGAGGGACCTGCAGGCAAAAGCGATGAAGCTTCGAAGAGAGTCATTATTTGTCATGAAGGAAATGGGAATGGGTTGGCTGGGGGGCTCATTTTCTTCAGCCGACTTCGTCACGGCACTCTTCTTCTATCGAATGAGGCATGATCCGAAGAAACCCCAATGGAGCGAACGGGACAGACTCATTATTTCAAAAGGACACGCGTGCGAGGTTTTCTATGCTGCCCTTGCGGAGGCAGGTTATATCCCGAGGGAAGAACTCAAAACATACAGCCACTGTGGTTCCAGATTGCAGACCCATGTCGATTGCCGAACTCCCGGGATTGATTGCAGCGGAGGATCATTGGGGTTAGGGCTCTCTTTCGCGGTGGGCGCCGCGATCGGAGCTTATATCAGCCCCGATGAAGAGAATCTAAAGGCGGATGTGCGTCATCGGGAAGCTCGATTTAGGGTTTACTGCATCCTAGGGGATGGCGAATGTAACGAGGGGCAGGTCTGGGAGGCGGCTGCAAACGCATTTCATTACCGATTAGACAACTTAACGGCGATCGTTGACAACAATAGGTTCCAATCGACAGGACCCGTAGAGAAGAAAATGAATATGTTGTCGCTGGGTGAGAAGTTTAGAGCTTTTGGCTGGGAAACAAGAGAGATCGATGGGAATGACCTTTCCGAAGTGATCGATACTTTGGATTGGGCCCTCACGGTCAAGGGAAGACCTCAGGCTATTATTGCCCATACGATTAAGGGGAAGGGATTCCCATCTCTCGAGAATACCAATTGCCATTTCATAAAGATCACCGACGAGATATTGAAAACAGGTCTTGAGGCATTAAAGGGCTAAGCAACTGGCGGATAAGACGATCGAAAGGGCTAGAGGGCAGGAAAGGAGACGATTGTGAAAAGCAGATTCTTACGAAAAACAAGGGATGTCTCTGAGAGCATGTATGCCGGCCATAACCGTGCACTCATTGATCTTGCGGAGAAAAATGGAAAGATCGTCTGCTGTTATGCCGATTTTCCTCCCGGGCAAGTTGGAGAGGTCTTTCAAAAGCAATTTCCCGACCGAATCATTGATGTTGGGATTGCAGAGGGCCATCTCATCAGCAGCGCAGCGGGATTAGCAGACGCCGGGTTCATTCCCTTTACGCATTGCCATGCCTTGTTTGCCTTAGGACGAGGCTATAACCAAATACGCCACAATGTGGCCTATGATCACAGGAATGTCAAAATCGTCCTGTGTAATTCCGGGGTGGCGTGGGGAGGGATCGGCCCTTCGCACTTAGCCATTGAAGACTTCGCCGCCCTTCGGGCCATTCCGAACCTGGTCATCCTCTCACCTTCTGATGCTGTCTCGGCAGGGAAAGCAACTCTAGCGGCTGCCGACTATGCCGGCCCGGTGATTATTCGGTTGCCCGCAGTGGGCGCCGTGTATCCCACTCTCTACACCAATGATTTGAAGTTTGAAATCGGCAAGGCCATCTGTGTCCATGAGGGGGAGGATGTGGCGATTCTGGCAACGGGTATTATGGTCAATGACGCCCTCATGGTCGCAGAACAATTTAAGAAGGATGGGATCCGAGCACGCGTGCTCGATATTCATACCATCAAGCCTCTGGATGAAAAGGCCATCCTCTCGGCTGCACGGGAGACAGGCGCCATTGTTACGGTCGAGGACGCCAACATTCTGGGTGGACTGGGTGGAGCCGTCGCCGAATTGACCGCAGAGAAATGCCCTGTCCGGATGAAGAGAGTCGGCGTCAAGGATGTTTTTGGTGAGTCCGGCACATCCGAAGAGATAAAGCAATGCTGCGAATTGACCCCTCCGTTTATCCAGGAGGCTGTCCAAGAGGTCTTGAAGGCTAAGAAGGGGAACGTCGCCTCCAAGAAGCGCAAGACTCCTCGCAGATGAGAAAGACCTTGCCCGCAATAAGACTGCGGCGAGGAGGGAAGAGAGGATGCTGTTAGACGGACAAGTTGCCGTGATTACCGGCGGTGCTTCGGAACGTGGAATCGGCCGAGCGACTGCAACGCTCTTCGCTGAACACGGAGCAAGAGTCGCGATCTTGGACATCGATGGGGATGGTGCCCGGAAAGTGGCGCGAAACCTTGGACCTGAACACCAAGGATACCGTTGCGACGTGAGGAAACAGAAAGAGGTCGAAAGCATCTTCGCCAAGGTGTCCCAGGATCTTGGTTCTCCATCCGTCCTTGTAAATAATGCTGGCATTACTCAACCGAGACGTATCGCGGAAATCGAGGAGGCCGATTATGACGCGGTCCTCGATGTTAATCTCCGGGGGACGTTCCTCTGTTCAAAGGCAGCGCTTCCCTATATGCGAAAGCAAAAGAAGGGAAGTATCATCTGCATTTCATCTGTTTCCGCAGAGCGGGGAGGGGGGGTTTTCGGTGGTCCCCATTACAGTGCGGCGAAAGCAGGCATTCTGGGTTTGGCAAAGGCAATCGCCAGGGAGGTGGCCCCCGAGGGAATCCGGGTGAATGCCATCGCCCCGGGGTTCATCGACACCGACATTACCCATGGAAAGATGACAGAAGAACAAAGAGCTGTTCTTGTTCAGTCCATTCCTATGGGGAGGATCGGCCAACCTATCGACGTTGCGCGCGCGTGCCTGTTTCTTGCGAGTCCTCTTTCCGAATACATCACGGGGGAAGTATTAGATGTGAATGGGGGCATGCACATGGATTAAGATAAAGAATTACTACCAGGAGCACTTTATAGATGAGACCCGCTGATAGGTTGCATACTGCACAGGCTCGGCCTGGAAGGAGCCCGATACGATCGGGGCTGCCGTTGCGTGCTCCAGAGGTAGGACCGAACCGTGGTGAGCAGTTCGGCGGCCCTCCGGGGCCGGCGCCGACCCAGGACATTGCGCTTGGCGTCGTTGTTAAGGAACTCATCCGGGTTGAGGTCCGGACGGTCGTGTTTCTCAAGGACCGCATCTTTCAGCATCCACGCGCGGAGGAAATCTGGTGGGGGAAAGAGAGGCTGACCAACTCACATGGAGGATTTGAATGAAACTGAAGAGTGGTTCACATTCTGGCAAGCAGGCGAGGAGCAAGAGAGCATCAGGACCGACGAGCCCCCAACCCTCGGAGACTCCGTTGGGCCTCTATGATTACCTCGGACTTGAGTCTGTGGAGTAAGTGAATGCCTTTTTTTGGAGTGAACCTCGACCGCCCTCAAACGATCCCACGTTGAAAGGAGGAGCCCCCCATGAAGATGAAGGCCCTGATCAAAGAAACGCCCCAGAAGGGCGCCGTCCTCAAGGAGGTGGAGGTCCCCGCGATCCGGGACAACGAGGTCTTGGTGAGGGTGAAGAAGGCGGCCATTTGCGGGACTGACATTCATATCTACTCCTGGACCGCCTACGCCCAGCAGCGTCTCAAGCTCCCCATGATCTTCGGCCACGAGTTCTGCGGCGAGGTAGTCGAGGTGGGGAAGAACACGAAGCGCCTCAAGAGGGGCGACTTGGTGGCCGTGGAAACCCACATCCCCTGCGAGGTCTGCTTCCAGTGCAGCACGGGCCTCATGCACGTCTGCAGGGATATGAAGATCATCGGTGTCCATTGCACCGGCACCTTCAGCGACTATGCCGCCATCCCGGAGATCTGCGCCTGGAAGCTCTCGCCCACCACCTCACCCGACATCGGCGCCGTCTACGAGCCCTTCGGCATCGGGGTCCACGCGCTGGCCAGGCACAAGGTGGCGGGGAAGCGGGTGCTCATCACCGGAGCGGGTCCCATCGGCCTGTTTGCCCTGGCGGTGGCCCGGATGAGCGGGGCCATGAAGATCTTCTCTTCCGACATCAGCGACGAGCGGCTGAAGCTGGCCAGCCGGATGGGCGCGGACGTTCTCCTCAATCCCCAAAAGGTCGACGTGGTCAAGGAGATTATGAAGGAGACCAGCGACTTTGGGATTGACATCTTCGTCGAACTCTCGGGGAACGGCGAGGCCTGCCGCACTGGCCTCAAAGCCCTGCGCCGTGGCGGCGCGGTTTCCCTTGTAGGGCTCTTCAACAACCCGGTGGAGCTCGATCTCGTCAGCGACGTGATCTACAAGGAAGCAACGGTTTACGGGATCACCGGCCGGACCATGTTCTCGACCTGGACCGAGGCGGCCGACATCCTCGACTCGGGCAACATCGACATCTCGCCCGTGATCACCCATCATTTCTCTCTGGAGGAGTTCGAAAAGGCCTTCGAAACTGCCCACTCGGGCAAGTGCGGCAAGATCCTCTTCGACATCGGCTGATACAAGCCGACATAGTGGCCACGGCCAAGCGGGATCTCAAGGCCAGCGAGATCCTCGATGGAGAAGGCGGCTACATGGCGTGGGGAAGATCATGCCCGCGGTTACTTCGATTGGGAAGCATGGCCTCCGGCTGCGCTTGCCCACCATGTGAAGCTCGTCCGGCCGGTCGCGAAGGGCCAGCTTGTCACCTGGGCGGACGTTGAGGTCGATCCCAAGGATGTGACGGTGGCCTTTCAGCGAGAGGTGGAAAAGGCAGTTCCGCCGAAGAAGTAGCGCTGGCGAACGGAGGCGCGGACGTGTGGACCCACAAGAAGCAAGAGCTGGCGCCCTAGGCCTGTTCGCAGGCTGTAATGGGGGACGTTCCAGTCTATGTCACCTTCCGACCGTTCTGAACGAGCCTGCATGCCAGGTCTGGAGGAATTGCGGCGGGTGGTCAGACGCTGCAGGCATCCGTTCGATGAGCCCGCGGCGCTCGAGGTCCCGGCAGCGGTGCGCGAGGTGGGCCTGCTGACCGACCAGGAAGAAGGCGGGACGCCCCTGAGTTGTTCTAGTGTCCGGTCCGTTGCGTCTCTGGGCCGAATAGGCCGGCTCCGGGCTGTTTCGATTTGGATTATCGGGCCAGTAGAAGTTCCTCTCTCCAGCCCAACGGGGCTTCCCAATCCGGCGAGTGCGCACAATGTGGGTGACGCCCCCCGGCATCATGGAAATCAAAGCTTGGCGCAAGCCATGCTGTGGCCGCGAACCGAAACGTGGGGCTAGTGTTTGCTTGCAATCCAAATCGCCCCCCCGCAACCATCCGAAGAAAAACAGCCTCCTGGTTCCCCAGGAGGCTGTTTTCTCTGTCCCCCGGTCTCGACTCTGAGGGATTCCTCAGATCCGCGTGATCATTACCTCACCAGGCTCATCTCGCGCAGTGCCACGAATGGTCGGCACTGGCTGTTGAGATAGAACCCGGAGACCTTGGCCGTCGTGGCCCAGACGAACGGCTGAGACTGGAGCCGGATGAAGGGCACGTCGTCGGCCACGATCTCGGAGATCCGCTTGTAGATGGCCCGACGTTTGTCGCGGTTGAGTTCTCCGCGCCCCTCAGTGGTCCCACGCGGCCAGCCCAATCTTCTCCCGGGCCGAGGCCTTCAGGGAGTCGCTGGTGGTGCCGGACCGGCCCGTCTCCTCGCATCAGCACCAAGCGGACGGGTGGTGTTCCCTGTCGCTATCCCTGTCCCTATCGCTTCTCAGCCCACCGGTGGTCGAGTCTGCGCCCAGGGCTGAACGGCCTCGAAGCAGGCCGCCGCCCGAAGCACCGTGGCGTCGGCATGCCACCGGCCCACGATCTGGAGGCCGACCGGCAACCCCTCGCAGGTAAGGCCGCAGGGCACCGTCGCAGCCGGCTGCCCCGTCAGGTTGAACGGGAACGTGAACGGCAGGCGGTCGAACATCGTCGGCGTCGGCCGGCCCGCGATCTCGGTCGGCCCTTGCTGCGGACCCGGGCCCGGATCGGTCGCCCACGCCGTGACCGGCATCTGCGGTGTGAGCAGGAGGTCACACGTCTCGAAGAATCGGCCCACCTGATCGTAGAAGGCGCTCCGTGCGAGGAGGGCCTTCCCGTGCTCCATGGCGTTGACCCCCTGCGCGTTCTCGATCATCTGGCGCAGGCTCGGTTCGATCCACTCGGGGCGCTCGCGGAATCGGTCGATCTGTCTGGAGGCCACGCTGACCTCGTAGATGATCTTGTGGAAGGCGCCGGGGTCGGGCCAGCCCGGGTCGCGGGTCTCGAGGCTGCAGCCGAAGCCGGCGAACCGGCGGGCCGCCGCCTCGCAGAGCCTGCGCACCTCGGGATCAACGGGCGCATAGCCGAGGTCCGCACTCCAGACCACACGCAGGCCCCGCAGGTCCCCGTCACAGGCGGCGAGGTAGCGCTCGGGCGGCGCGTCGATGGACAGGGGATCGCGCGGATCCGGTCCCGCCATGGCTTCGAGGAGCAGGGCCCCGTCGCGGACCGTGCGCGTCATCGTCCCGTTGTGGGAGCGCGCCGCCCAGTAATCAGAAGTCGGCGCATAGGGCACGCGCCCAAAGGACGGCTTGAATCCGAAGATCCCGCAGAGGGCCGAAGGGATGCGGATCGACCCGGCCCCGTCTGAGCCGTGGGCGAGGGGCCCGAGCCCGGCCGCAATAGCGGCGCCAGCGCCCCCCGAGGAGGCGCCGGAGGTGCGGTCGAGCTTCCAGGGGTTGCGGCACGGCGGCCCGAGCAGATTGTCGCAGCAGTCCTTGTGCCCGAAGTTCGGCGTGTTGGTCTTGCCGAGGAGCACGCCGCCCGTCACCTTGAGCCGGGCGGCCACGATGCCGTCCTCTGTGGGGATGTGATGCTCGAACCACTTCGACCCGAAGGTGGTCCGCACGCCCGCGGTTGGCTCGAGGTCCTTGATCGAGTACGGGATGCCGTCAAGCGGTCCGAGCCGCGCGCCACGTAGCGCGCGCTCCTCGGCGGCCTTCGCCTGCGCGAGCGCGAGGTCCGCGGTCACCGTCAGGAACGCGTTGAGGATTGGGTTGAGGCGATCGATGTGTTCGAGGAGGGCGCGGGTCACCTCGACGGGGGACAGCGCGCGGGTCCGGATCAGGCGATCGAGCTCGGTGGCCGGCGTGAAGGCGAGGTCGGTGGTGTCCACGGTTCCTCCTTTCGATGGGAGAGGCTCTCCTTTCGGGGGGAAAGGCTGAAGGCAAGCGAATCCTATACCCGCTCCTCACCGCCTGTCAAATGGGTTGGAATCGCAGCGTTTACTGGGGAGACTGCGGGCTTCCTTCACGTCATTCCTTCGCGTGAAGCTTTTCGAATCTTGAGGTTCGCGTTTGCCTGCAACCCAAAGCGCCCCCCGCAACCAATCCGAATGCGGCAAGTAGGCCATGATCGGATCTTGGTCGGGGCCTTCGGGTTTTTAGGGGTTGTTCGAGCTAGCGTGGTATTCGTAAACGCAACCGGGGGAGGTCACCCCCCACTGTCAGGCCGGCCGAATTGTCGAGGGTCGGAGACCGCTTGACAGGGGCACTTGTATCACCTGATTTGATTTTGGAACACTTGATACTGTACTCAAGGTCAGGTAAGCTGATGGCAGCGCACTGGTCGCGTAAATGGGCGCAGCTGGCGAGACCCATCAGGCCAGGTCAATCGCCGAATACCTGAGTTGATTGGGTCCGAGGTTTCGTCCAATGGAACCGCATGGGCCCGGATAGAACGGCCCGCTCGTGGTGGCACGATGGTCGACCTACGCATGAATCAGGGCGCACCACGGGGTGCGCTGCTACAGCCGTGGTTATTCACCCTAATCTGGTCGGGCGTGCCCACGTTCGCTGCAGTTGATACGGGCTCGGCGCAAGACAAGAACTTTCGTGGGTTCTTGAATCGGTTCACGGAAAACACGTCCTTTAAGCTTGCACGAACCATCTGTGCATGAACCTCAATGATGCACTATTTGGGTGAAGATTCGACGCTCCCCGTTGGAGGCCCTCATGGGATCGCCGACAAAATCATGCTCTCGCAGGGAGCTTCAACTTTTGGATCTCGGCCATGGCCTTCAAGAACGCGTCCTCGAAGTGGTAGTACGCTGGCAGCTTCAACCGGTATTGCTTTTTGGACCGAACCAGTTGACCCGGCAGCACCAGCAGTTCCATGCGGATCGTTTTCAGTGTCTTGTACCGGTACCGCCGGGGGAGGCACAGGCGCTTGAAGTAGTGCACGAGATCGGAGGCGAACAGCAGCAGTTGGAAGAAGGCGACATTCGGCAGCCAGTCTTGGGTGGGGATCTTGGCCAGGGGGTAGTCGTAGACCAATTCGCGGATATGCTTCTCGATCCGAGCGCGGAGGGCATAGAAGCGGTAGACGCGCCACGCGCTCGTCCGGAGGTTGGTGACCAAGACGTGGTACACGTACTTCTTGTCCTTGAAGAGGGTGAGCTGTTTCGCCTCGACCGGATCCGTCGGGATGGGCCGGCGGACGACCACGAACCGGCGGGGCTGGGTCCACTTGGGGGGCTGGAACTGGAACTCGCCGACCTCCCAGCCATTGCGGAGCCGGGTGAACTGGCAGGCCTGCGCCCGGACTTTGATCGGCTTGTACCCCTTGGCCACGATCACGTACCCGTAGCGTTCCCCGTCGAGAAACTCCACCGTCCGCCGGCTGTAGAACCCCGCATCCAGGCGAAACCGGAGGCGCGACCGGGGCAGGTGCGGGGGGACCTTGGCCAGACAGACCTTCAGGAAGGGCACGGCCCCGGTGGAGGCCCCGGCATCGCCGGGCCGTAAGGACACATGAAGGGCGGCCTGGCGGCCATGCTCTTCGCCCTGCGCGCCCTCGAGGAGGCCGGCGTGCCCCTGGACGGGCGGATCCTCATCTCTCTGGTGCCCGACGAGGAGACCGGAGGGAGGCTGGGCACGAACTACCTCTGGGAGCAGGGCTATCTGCAATCGGGGGTAGTGGGCATGTTGATGCCGGAGCCCACCAGCGGCGTGATCTGGAACGCCAACCGGGGCGCCCTCTCCATGAAGGTTACCGTACATGGCCGGCCCGCCCACGTGGGACTGGAGTGCCGGGGAGTAAACGCCTTCCTGGGTATGCTGAAGGCGGCCAGCGCCCTCGCGGAGCTGCGGGAGCGGGTGGGACAGCGTCTGACGAAGTTCGACGTCGATCCCCCCGAAGCCCGCCGATCGATCCTTCTCCTCGGCGGGACGTGCGGGGGAGGGGTCAACTTCAACTTGGTCCCCCCGGAGTGCTTCTTCACGCTGGACCGACGGCCTAACCCGGAGGAGAATCTAGAGGAGGCCAAAGCGGAGGTACTGGCGGTGCTGGAGGAGCAGCGTCGGCAGGGGATAGACCTGGACTGGGAGGTTCTCCAGGAAGGGCAGCCGGCCCGAACCTCCACCGAGAGCGAGCTGGCGCAGGCGCTGGCGGCGGCCATCGAGAGGGCGACCGGAGCGCCGGCCCGATTCGAGATGTGCCCAGGGTTGACCGAGCTGCGCTTTTTCGTCCCCCGGGGGGTACCAGCTCTTATCTACGGTCCCGGCCTGGTAGAAGTGAGCCACGGGCCAGGGGAGTACCTGGTGGTGGATGACCTGCGTAGGGTCTGCCTGGTGTACTCTCTGGTGGCGGCGGAACTGCTAGCACCTACCGCTGGGTGAGCGTAAGCTCGTGCTGGGCGCTTCGCCGCGCCCGGATTCAAAAATCCCGCGGGCCTTGGGCCCACGAGGGTTCGATTCCCTCCTCTGTATGCGGACAATCCAAAGCGACCCTCCGGCAGATATCGCCAGTATCCAAGAGCAAAGGCCCTGGCTGAGACTTGGTCGAGGCTCTTGTGTTTCAGAAGCGTCATTCTGCAGGTGTGGTGCTAACGGACATTGCCGGGCGGCAGGCCGGGACAAGAGACCCCTTCTTGTGCAAGCGCCCGCCCTCAGCACGTGCTGCCTGTGCTGCAAAGAAGGGGGCATCCCCAACGCACCATCCCCGTTGGCTTGGCACCCGTTGTCGCGAAGATGACTAGGGCACAGGATAATCGTCGATTAGGCCTTGCATCCCCCCATCCCGTTTGGTAGAAAGTGAACACTCGTCCGGAGCTCACTCTTCTAAGAGCGATCCGAGACGGGTTCTATGGCTTGACCAGCCTTTTCACACCTTATCATGAAGCCCGACAACGGGGAGGCACGACTGCGGGAAGGCGCAACCCGATCGCGATGGATGGCGGGGCGAGCGCGTGAGGAGTGCTCGCCCCTTCGTCGCGGGCTCCTTCAGCGGTTGCCACTTTCCAGGGGGCTTGAGTCATGATGCCACGTATCCTCGTGGTGGAAGACGAACTCTTGCTTCGCCAAATGATGAGGGACACACTCGAAGCCCTACCTGCCGCCGTAATTGAGGCGAAGGATGGGGAGGAAGCCCTCCGGTTGGCACCGGCAGAGCAACCCAACCTCATCATCTGCGACGTGATGATGCCCGGCTTGACCGGCTATGACGTTGCGGAGGCTTTGAAGGACGATCCTCGGACGGCAGAGATCCCGTTCATTTTCCTCAGCGCCCTCGGGACCTCCGATCACAAGGTGCGTGGACTCGAACTGGGTGCCGATGACTTCCTGACGAAGCCGATTGATCCCAAGGAACTCATTGCCCGCGTTAAGGCGATTCTGCGTCGCATACCGCCTCTTACCGCTGAGGCCTCATCCTCCGCCGTGGCCAGCGGCAACCTCCAGGTTATGTCACTGGCCACCCTGGCGCGGTCGCTGGAACTGGAGCGACGCAGCGCCCGGCTGGTGTTGACACGGGAGCGCGAGATAGGCGAGATCGTTTTCGTGAGCGGCCGCATCTCCCGAGCCTTTCAGGGGCCGCGCCGAGGCGACGCGGCCGTGTATCATCTCCTGACCTGGGAAGAGGGTAGCTTTGACATGCTGCCGTTCGTTGAGAGCGCGATCCCTTCTGGAGGAGAGGTCAAGGCCTCAAACGAGACACTCCTCCAGGAGGGCGCGAGGCGTCTCGAGGAGATCGCTGGACTCCTGGCGGGTTTTCCCGGACCGGAGGCACTGATGGAAATCCCGGAGCCGCTCCGCACATCCCTGCAGGAGCAAGTGCCCCCTGACGGAGCGGCGTTGGTGGCCCTGCTGGATGGCACGCGGGCCCTCGATCAGGTGATTGCAGGCAGTCCCTTTGACGCCTGGACGACCTTCAAGGTCCTGGACCGTCTCCTGCGCTTGGGGGCCCTGGGGTGGACGGTCGCGCAGACCGCTCAACCGGCCACCGGCCCGACCGGTCAGGCCGGCGCGCCACGCCGCAGCCTCCCCCGCCTGACAGTGGAGGGTCCCATTCAATACCAGAGTCTCCCGGCTTTCCGGCAGGCGGGGCGATTTACGCTAACGGCACGGGGGGTGTTTATCTACACGGCGACCCCGTTTGATATGGGCGAGAAGGTGCTCGTCCGATTCCAGATTCCCGGCGAGGCAACCTGGGTCACGGGTGTCGGGCAGGTCACGTGGCGGAATGCCGACGTTCAAAAAAGCAAGCAAGCTGAGCTCGGAATGAGTGTTCAGTTGGTCGAGGCCCCGAAGGAGTACCTTGAGGCTATTGGGAAGCGTTTGACCCAGAGCATCGCCACGGCGATTCGCGAGACAGTGGAGCCATCCTAACTGGGTGCAGCACTTCAGGTCGGCCGCCTTTTCACGAAGCGGAGCGAATCAATCGATTCCGACGACCCCCGAGATCGGCAATTCATCTCACCATCGGCCGAGCGCGCGTCCGGGCCGTGAGGATTCACGACGTGCGCCCTTTATTCGCCGCTGTCCACACTGCCGCCGACGCACCCCGCAGTCTCTTCAGGCCCAGATAGGCCATGCTAGCATCACCGCAGCCCTTGACTGCCATGGATGTCTGGTCCTCGATCCTCCAAGGGTGAACTTCCAATTCGGATGGAGGCTCCGATGACACGTCGAGAACGGATCATGGCGGCTGCGCGAAAGCAGCGTGCCGACAGACTGCCTTTTTTCCACTACTGGCGTCACAGCCAGATCGGCTGGGCCGAGCGGGAGTGCAGAAACCGCGGCATGGGCATGAACTGGGTTCGACCGCCGCACGTCGAGAAGTTGCACAGCGTCGAAATCACCGAAAAGCGTGCCGTCGTTTCGGGAAGGCCCCTAATCCGCCGGACCTATTCGACACCTATCGGCAGTGTATACGAGGATGAGTATCGTGAGCCCGGCGTGGGCCAATTCCATGCCAATCGAAGCTGGAGGGGAAGTGTGCCATGGATAACCGAGCGGCTGATCAAGACGCCGGATGACTACAAGGTCATGAAGTATATTGTCGAGCACACGGAATACGTCGCGGACTATTTCCCGATTGAACAGGCCATGGATTGGCTGGGCGAGGAAGGCGTGGTGCTCGATGGCCTTCCTCACTCACCCATGCAGATGCTGATGATCCACTGGGTTGGAAGCGAGGGGGGTCGGTTTTTCTATCACCTCGCCGACTATCCGGAGCTGGTCGAAGATCTCGCCCGGGCGATCTCCAGAAGCCGTGATCCGCTCTATGAAATCGCGGCGAAGTCCCCAGCGCCAATTTCGTTGTGCGGGGACAACATTGATGGGGTTCTGGTGAACCCAAAGCTCTTTCAGAAGTACTTCATGCCGGAATACGAGGTGCAGGCAAAGGCTCTGCACAAGCACGGTAAGCTCATGGCCGTTCACATGGATGGGCGGCTCAACGTTCTGAAAGAGCTCATCCCCAAGACCCCCATCGACATCGTCGAGGCGGTTCACCCGCCACCGATGGGGGATCTCCCCATCGGCGAGGCGCTCTCTCTCTGGAGAGAGAAGGCCATCTGGCTGGGATTCCCGGGATCGGTATATACGCTGGGACCCGGAGCGACGAAGGAATTTGCCCTGCAGCTCCTCAGAGAGGTTGGCTCGGGGGACAGGCTGGCCATCACCATGTCCACCGAGAACCAAGTGTCAAACGACAACCTTCGCATGCTGACGGCTGTCCTGGAAAACGCTGAACTGCCGCTGACGCCGGAGAGGATCGACCAGATTGAGAGCTCTCTCACATGAGTCACGGGCCGATGCATAGAAGGGACGCGTCTGCAGGGTGGGTGAGGGGGCGGCACTTCCTCTGGTAAGTTTACAGTTCTTCCCGTGCGGAGAGACAATCCGGGATGACGGAGAAGTGTAGGCGAGTAGCAACGAGGTGCCTCCGTAGACCGGAGGAGGAGAGAGGAGAGTGGCATGAGCCCGAAGCGACATAGGATCCATGACGGGTGCGGAACCAATTCCCAGGGGCGCATTACTGAAGGGAGCTGGAGCCGCAGCGCGTGGCGTCCCTCTTATTCCGGCCCGGGAGATTGCTCCAGATACCCCCGAGCCGGTGTGTTTCTGCGTCGAGGAGCCGGAGAGGATTTCGGCTTATGTATAGAAGGAGAAACTGGGGGCTCAGGGTTTTTCGGGAAGGCTGGTAATCCCTTGCGGATGCCATCGTCTTTCTCCCCTCTCCTCGGAAATCGTGCTTCCTGCTGGTGAATTCCATGGCTGAGAAGCGTGGAGCGGCTCCAGCGCGCGACTTGGGGTGGGGTGATCGCGATCATAGGCCAATGGTCGCCGTGAGCTTTTGTTTGGTAGAGAGGTTCTCCACCTGGGCCTCGACCTTCAAACCGTCAATGGTCGTGATCTCTTTGCTGTCTCCGGGCTTTCGGAAGAAGAGAAAGCCGCCATAAGTCTCGCCGACCAGCAGCTTCCTGTCCTTGAATTCCTTGGCGCGGAAATCCGCGGTGATGTTTTCGTTCATCTTCGCGGTCTGGTAAGCCACGGCGGGTCCAATAAGCACTCCGCTGAAGAACACGAAGAACATGGGAACCCCCGTGGCGAAGCCCGTCAGGACGGGGGAGGTATGGGCACTCTTGGCGGCCTCTCCTGCTTCGACGGGAAGCCACTTGGTGCCGTCCTTGTCCGCCACCCATACGGATTCCGTGGAGACAAAGCGTTCGGCCAGGCTGTTGTTCGACAAAACCACCTGTACGGCCAGGATGCCATCCTTGGCGAGGTTCGTGTTGAAGACGGCCTCGCTTTTCGCTGCCGGGAAGAGGGGGTCAACGGCGACGGTCACGCCGTTGATCGCCTCCTTCTTGAGCAAGGTGGCTGGATCTGGCGTCGTCACGTTGTGGATGTTGTACGAACACCCAGAGACGAACGCAATTGTCACCATCGTGGCAACGAACCTCTTACATGGACTCCTGTTCATAGTCCTGTCCTCCTCTTTGGCCACCACGGCCCGACTGGTGAAGCCGCTTCCGCACTCTTGCCCTGCTCTGGTGTCAAGCAGCGCGAGTGCCGAGAGTAACGGTCGAGGGAGGATCGCGAGGGGAGGCCGTGGAGTGGTGGAATTTGTTGAGGACGTGCCGCCGGTCGTGAGAGGAGTAAAGGAATTGAGGGGCGCGAAGGCGCCCCAACCGCTAGACGGTCAGCGAGGACACCGCCCAGTCGCCTGGGCGGCCTCCTCTGGAAATCAGGAGCTGTCTGAGAGGAGGATGGTCATAGCGTACAATCCACATCAGGTCGAGGAATCTTCTTGAAGCCTGAGATCCGCGTAGGGTAAGGTTTTCCCAAGAGCTTTCGCCACGCTGATGAAGGTTGAGGGTCCTGTCAGTTTCTCTGAGGAGGGACGGGGCCCGGTTGGGGCCTGGCTGTGGAGTAGTCAGCGGCCTTACCCCTCAAATCTGCCCACCGGGTGAAGAATCCAAAAAGGAGGATCACGTGCGACCGAACCAGACGAAGAAGCTCCTGAGCATGGGACGGCCGGCCATCGGGACGTTTTGCACTGGGGCCAGCGCGCTCATCGCGGAAGCCCTCGGCCATTCGGGTTACGATTTCGTGATCGTGGATATGCAGCATGGGGAGAATAGCCTGGGGAACCTTCAGGGAATGCTACAGTCGCTTAGCGCCACGCCCACGACACCTCTGGTCCGCGTCCCGGCCAACATGCCCGTGTACATCCAGCGGTCCCTGGACCTGGGGGCCTACGGGGTGATCGTTCCCCTGGTCAATACACGGGACGAGGCAGAGGCCATCATCCAGTCGGTCCGCTATGCACCCGTGGGGAGCCGGAGCTGGGGGCCGATTCGGGGCGCGCTGTACGCTGGATCCGACTACTTCGCGAAATCACACGAGGAGCTGCTGACCATCGTGATGCTCGAGACCGCCGATGGCCTGAAGAACGCCAAGAGCATTCTGAGCGTCCCAGGGGTGGATGGCTGCTTCATAGGCGCCAATGACTTGAGTGTCTCGCTGGGCTTTTCCTCGGAGATGGCCGAACTTCCGCCCAAGGTGGAGGAGGCCATTCTTGCCATTCGTGACGCCGCCCAGGCCGCAGGCAAGGCCCCAGGAATCCAAGTCTTCAGCGCCGACGCCGCGAACGCCCGGATCGCCCAGGGATTCCGCTTCGTCAGCGTCCAAAGCGATTTCCGGATGGTGCGGGTCACGGCGGCAGAGACGCTTCGAGCGATCAAGCGGTAGCGCTTGCTTCTTCTTTGGGTACTCGGGTTTATGAAGAGCGCCATGTCTCGCGTCTTCTCTCGTATTGAGGATGGTGGACAATGAGTCGAGGGACTTTGCGACCAGGGATCCTGTTCTGACTGGGGCTCGCCTGCCTCCTGCTCATCCCGGGTCAGGCCCTGGCGCAACAGTTCGACTGGGCAGATCCGCAACGAAACCTCGATCCGGTTCCGCTTTCGGAAATTAGCTCCAATCCGAAATTATCAACCGCCAAGGCGCCAAGAACGCCAAGACCGGATAAGCTCCTTGGGTGAGACAAACCAAGCTTCTGAAGGCCCCACGAACGCGTTTTCGCGTTCTTGGATCG
>Ga0315285_10000495_pt1 | contig 40898 bp, 38 predicted proteins | sample YL17G09_36_MG_FD_203698 | JGI IMG/M metagenome (GOLD analysis project Ga0315285, IMG submission 203698) | Sediment microbial communities from Yellowstone Lake, YNP, Wyoming, USA - YL17G09_36 | ecosystem: Environmental > Aquatic > Freshwater > Lake > Sediment | place: USA: Wyoming | collected...
CGCCGTTCAATCGTCTGAAGCGCTGCCCGAGAATCCGCAGGGGGTGGCGCGGTTACAGTCGTTGATCGAGGCAGCAGGGAAGCCTTGACGAGATATGATGCAACTCCGAAGCCACACGATTACACTCTGCGGCGAACACGTCGTGCTGCGTCCGATGACGGAAGACGATTGGGAGACCTTGCTGGCGTGGAACAACGACCCCGAGGTGCTCTACTTTGCGGAAGGCGACGACGTCCAATCCCGCAGCCTGGCGGAAGTGCAGGCCATCTATCGTCACGTGTCCCAAAACGCTTTCTGTTTCATTGTCGAACTCGGCGGACGTCCCATCGGCGAATGTTGGCTACAACAGATGAATCTCGAGCGCATCCTGCAGCAGCACCCGGGGCAGGATTGCCGCCGCATTGACCTGCTGATCGGCGAGCAAGATTATTGGGGACTCGGGTTGGGCAGCGAAGTCATCCGGCTGCTCACTAACTTTGCCTTTACTCAAGCGCAGGCAGACATTGTCTTCGGGTGCGACATTGCCGACTACAACCCGGCCAGCCGCAGGGCGTTCGAGAAGGCTGGCTATCGGGTCACCGGCGTGCACGAACAACCGCCCGGGCAAAAGGCGCGCAGGTGTTACGACGTGTCCATCACACGCGAACAGTACCAACAACGGATTGAGAATCAAACGGACGTAGGATTGAGAATCAAACGGACGTAGGATTGAGAATCAAACGGACGTAGGATTGAGAATCAAACGGACGTAGGATTGAGAATCAAACGGACGTAGGATTGAGAATCAAACGGACGTAGGATTGAGAATCAAACGGACGTGGAGGAGATACCGTGACTGACCCAAGAAGACCTGGCCGTTACGAACGTATCCTCGCCCAGTTGAAGGACCTGATCGAGGGCAAGTCGCCCAACCTGGTGGCGGCGATGGCGACGGTCTGCGCCGTGCTGCACGCCAAGATGCCGCACCACTTTTGGACGGGCTTCTACTTCGTCGCCGGCGAAGATGAACTGCACGTGGGGCCGTACCAGGGGCCGATCGCCTGCCAGGTGCTGCGCGGGCGCGGCGTGTGCCTGCATTGTGCCCGCACCCGGCAGGCGGTGGTCGTGCCGGACGTCGAGCAGTTCCCCGGCCACATCGCGTGTGACTCCCGCTCGAAGAGCGAAATCGCGCTGCCCGTGATCAAAGGGGACCACGTAATCGCCGTGCTCGACGTAGACTCGGACAAGTTGGCCCAATTCGACGCGGACGACGTCACACCACTGGCCGAAATCCTGAGCCTGCTGCAGCCATACCTGTAGGACAATTGGACAAGATGGCATCTTGTCCTACATCAGAAATCCGTGTTCATCCGTGTTCATCCGCGTTCATCCGCGTCCAATAATCTGGAGGCTGCTGCAACCATATCTGTAGGACAATCGGACAAGATGGCATCTTGTCCCACATTTTCGAAGCAGGAAACAGCCAGGTATGGACAAGACAGCATCTTGTCCTACATCAGAAATCCGCGTTGATCTGCGTTAATCTGCGTCCTATTATCTGGGGGGTGGCGTTGAAGAATCTGGTGACAGGCGGGAGTGGCTTCCTGGGAAGCCACCTGGTCGAAGCGCTGGTCGCGCGCGGGGAAGAAGTGCGTGCGTTGGTGCGGCCGACCAGCCAGATGGCGCACATGGAAGGCCTGGGGGTGGAACTGGCCTACGGTGACCTGGGCGACGCTCAATCTTTGAAAGCGGCCGTGCGGGGCGTGGAGCGCGTCTACCACTGTGCCGCGCTGGCCGCCGACTGGGGCACGTGGGAGGCCTTTCGTGCCGCCAACGTGACCGGCGTGCGCAACCTGCTGGAGGCGGCTGCCGGGGCCGGCGTGAGCAAGTTCGTCCACGTCAGCACGACCGACGTATACGGCCACCCGGATTACCCTGCCGATGAGTCGACCCCTTACCGCCGGCGGGGCTGGCCATACGGCGACACGAAGATCGCAGGGGAGCAATTGGCCTGGACGTACTACCGGCAACACGGCCTGCCGGTCACGGTCGTGCGCCCGGTCAACATCTACGGGCCGCGCTCGACGACGTTCGTGCTGGAGATCGTCGAACTGCTCAAGAACGGCAGCATGGTCCACATCGGGGACAGGCGCAAACCGGCCGGGCTGGGCTACGTCACCAACGTCGTGGACGTGATGATGCGCGCGGCGGACAGCGAGGCAAGCGTCGGTCAGGCCTACAACGCCTCCGACGGATCGGACGTCACCTGGCGGCAGTACGTGGAGCGGCTGGCGGAGATCGTGGGCGTGCCCGGCCCACGCCTCGCCGTTCCCTATCGGGCAGCCTACCTGGCCGGTTGGGCAATGGAAAAGGTCTACGGCGCGCTGGGGCTCAAGTCGCGCCCGCTGCTGACGCGCATGGTGGTGGAAGTCTTCGGCACCGACCAGGGCTTTTCCATAGGCAAGGCCCGCCGGGAACTGGGATACGAGCCGCAAGTGGACTTTGACGAGGGGATGCGCCGGGTGGAGGCCTGGTTGAGGCAGGCAGGCCATATATGATGACAGCGTGCTCAAGCATCAAATCGTCGTTGGGCCAACCCCAGTGTCAAGAAGAAGACCAACGCCAGGTCAGGGAAGAACACCGTGTTGTCCACCAGGCCGTGGGCCAATAGCGCGGCCATGCTGCCTGCCAGGCCGAGACCTAACACGCCGGCCTTTTGACCCGCCCCCCCGGCCTTCTTCCCTGGGAGGGAAGGGAAGGACAGGAGGGAAGTCCAAAACGCCACCTGCACCGCCAGCCCCGCCAGCAGCCCCAGCAGCCCCAGGCGCGTCCAGTGGTCCAGGTAGACGTTGTGCGGGTGCTCCAGGTTGGGTTCCGACCAGGCGCCGGGCAGGATGTAACGCGTGCGGTAGGCGGCCGCAAAGTTGCCCGGCCCGATGCCAAACCAGGGATGCTCACGTATCAGCGCCAGGCTGCTGCGCCACAGCTCCAGCCGGAAGAAGGTGCTGCCCTGCCGCAGGTCCAATAGCGAGGCAAAGCGTGGCAGGCGCAGGAGCGGGAGCAGCACGAGCACAGCAATGACGACGAGCGCCAGCGCCACCCAACGGATGCGCCCCCCAGCCAGCCAGCCCATCACCAGGAGCGCTGCGGGCAGTCCCAGCAGGAGCGCTCCCCGCGAGAAACTGAGCACCAGCGCCAGCGTCACGGGCACACAGACAAGCGCATAGAGTGTCCGGCGGCGCCCCCGCCTCTCCCATAATGCGACGGCCACCAGCAGCGGCCACACTCGCCCCAGGTATAGCCCGACGTTGTTGGGCGAATAGTAGACGCTCTGCAGGCGCACCAGTCCTCCTTCGGCGACGACGAGGTTGTACCCCAGCGCGTACTGCACCAGCCCCACCAGCGCCACCCCCAGCCCCCCCAGGACCCAGCCGTCCACGACGCGCCACCGGCCCCGCTCGTCCAGGCGCGCTCGCCGCACCAGCACGTAGTATAGCGCCGGAATCAGGAAGACGCCGCGCAATTCAAACAGCGCCGCCCCCCGGTCGGCGGCGGCCAGGCCGGACACGAGTGCGGTGAGCACGAGCAATACAACGGACAAATTGCAAATTGCAAATAGCAAATCGCAAATCAGCAAATCGGCAAATCGGCAAATCGGCAAATCGGCAAATCGCCACCCGCCCATTCGTCCATTCGTAGATTCGTGGATTCGTAGATTCGTAGATTCGTGGATTCGCAGATTCGCCATTCGCCATCCGCGATTCGCAATTCTTCCCACTCCACACAGCACGACCAATATCTCCGGCAGGCTCAGCGCGCGGTAGAGCATTGTGCCGGGTTGCAGGTAGAAGGGGGCGGTGAACGCGACCAGCGCCAGCCCCAGGTCGGGCCGCAGCCCGAACAGTGCCGCCAGCACGGGCAGCGTGAGCAGGCTGGCGACGAGGCCGCCCTCCCCCAGCCCATCCCCGAGGCGGGGAGGGGAGATAGTGGCCTGCCCCCAACTGGCCCCGGCGGTGACCCACAGCAGGCCGGTCAGCGCGATGATCAGCCCCGCCTGCGCCCACTCCGGCCAGCCGAGAAACCGCTGCCCCAGCACTCCCCACTCCACCCGCCGCGCGTCGCGCACCAGCAGTATCGCCAATACCAACCCGGCTACAACCAGCCCGGCCACTTTCCAGGCGTAGCCATCGCGGAGCGGTGCGGCCCCCACCCGCCAGTCCACCAGCACCCACTGGCCCTGCCCGCGTTCGGCCACGACCTCGACGGTGTGCACGCCGGGGGAGAGGCCGCTCGCCAGTGGGACCGTGACGACGGCCGGCGCGCGGTCGTAGAGGACGACGTAGGCACGGCCTGTCTCGTCCCGGGGCAGGGTGTTGGTAGGCTGGCCGTCCACCGTGGCGTAGAGGAAGGCGCGGTACGGGCCCCGCCGCACTGTTAGCGCGACGGCCGTCCCGTCGAAGCGGAACGTGACCCGGTCGCCGTCTGAGCCTGTCGTGAGCACAGTCGAACGACCGACGTCAGCCCCCAACGGCCCCACGCGCCAGTCTCCCTCGTAGGTCGCCCAGGGATTGGACGCGGAGTAACCACCGACCGGAGCGGCGTCTGGAAGCGCAGCCGCCCAGACCGCCGCCGTCTCGTAGACCGGGCGGGGAACACCATCCGGCCCCACCAGCGCAAAGCCCCAGTGCGGATCGTCGAGGGCGATGGAGGGCTGGAAGTGCTCCAGGATCAGCGCGCCAACCCACGGCCACTCGGCGCGGGCACGTGCCAGCGCCTGGGCGGTGCGCGCCGCCTGCGTCGCTTCGTCGGTCTGGCCCCAGAGCGAGGAAGCGCCCGTCCAGCCCGGCGGCAACGCGTTCCAGCCCCAGTGGCTGGCCCACAGCGCCTTGCCCACATCGCCATGCGCGGCCATCACCTCCCGCAGCAGGAGCAACCGCGAGAAGTTTAACACCGACTCGTCGGCGCGCCGGTCGTCGGGGCCGGTGTCGAAGCCGTAGGGCTTGCCCGCCACGACGTCGAAATAGGGGGCAGCCCCCGCCTGGTACAGTTGCTCCAGGTAGCGCACGTCGCTCAGGTTCTGGGGGCCGGTCTCGACGGTGGGGGCCAGCCCGGCCAGGAGGATGCGGGCGCCGGGGCCTGCTGTGAGCGCAGACGAACGGTCGGCAGCACGGACCGCGCGGGCGGTGCGCGCCAGCAGGTCGGCATAGGCAGGCGGGTTGACGGGGCCACCGCCCCAGTGGTCGGCCAGGTTCGGCTCGTCCCACACCTGGTAATAGTCCACGAGCGCGCCGTAGCGGGCGGCAAAGGCTCCAGCAAAGGCGGCGAAGTGCTCGGGATCGGCGGGGGGCACGGGGGGACGATCCTCGAAGACGGCGACCAGCCGCAGTTCGGGATAGCGGGCCAGCGCGGCCAGGATGCGGTCAGTGGCGGCCCAGTCGAAGCGACCTGGCTCCGGCTCGATCCGGCTCCAGTAGAAGGACTGGCGCACCCAGGTAAAGCCCCCCTCGGCGATACGGGTCAGCGCAGCCTCCAGCCCTGCGTCGTCGTACTGCTCGAGGGCAACGTTGACGCCGAGAATGGGCACGTCAGCATCGGCCACGGGCGGAGGGAAGCCGGCAGGGAGGCCCCGGACGCGGGCCTGGTGAGCGACGACGACCGACTGCGCAGCCAGCGCGACGACGAGCAGCAGCGCCAGCCACAGGAGCAGACGCAGCGGGCGAAGCCACGAGACAACCAATACCACCACCATCTCCCCTATCCGTGAGGCCCAGGTAATCGGGGTCCACCTCCCTGGCACAAGCCTTCAGCAACGCCGGGTCAGCAAAGCCCCCCTCATTCCCAGGACGGTCCGCCGACCAGATCCACCCAGTGATTCTACAGGTAGCGGAAGTAATAGTCAAGGTAAACCATTTGCCGATTTGCCGGTTTTGTGCTAAGGTTGGGCGGAACCACACAACCAAGGAGGTCACACATGCCCATCAAACTTCCGTGGCTCAAGGGGGTCTTTCCGGCGCTCGTCACCCCCTTCGTGAACAAGACGGAGGAACTGGACGAGGAGGCCTACCGCCGCCTGATCCGCCACGTCCTCCCGCACGTGGACGGGCTGGTCACGAGCGGCACGACGGGCGAGTTCCCCTACCTGACCCGCGCCGAGCAACGGCGGCTGGTCGAGCTCGGCGTCGAGGAGGCCGGCGGCAAACCGGTCATCGCCGGGTGCGGCGCTTCGTCCACACGGGAGGCGCTTGCGCTGGCGCGCGACGCCAAAGCAGCGGGCGCAGCGGCCGCGCTGATCGTCACACCCTACTTCCTCCATCCCTCCGACAAGGGCGTCTACCAGCACTTTTACGACATCGCCACCGGCGTGGCCCTGCCCATCATCCTCTACAACATCCCCCAGGTCGTGGACCGTTACCTGCCGCGCACCGTCGTCGAAGACCTGGCCGACCTGCCGAACGTCGTTGCGCTCAAGGACTCGTCCGGCGACCTGACGTACACGATGGAAGTGCTGGAGTACGCCGGAGACCGCATAGACCTGTTCGTCGGCCACGACGAGGTCGTGCTGCCCGCGCTGGCGGGCGGGGTGAGCGGCATGATCCTGGCCAGCGCGCAGGTTTATCCGGAGGTCTGGCAGGAGGTCATCCGGCTGGCCGGCGAGGGACGGCTGGAGGAGGCGCGCGCGCGCCAGCGCAGCGTGCAGAAACTTTCGCGCATCTTCTGCCGCCACGGCGGGGGCGTGGCGGTGAAGGCCGCGCTCAAGATGATGGGGCTCGACATGGGGCCACCGCGCCGGCCGCTCAAGGCCGTGGGCGGAGCGCTCATCCACGAGACGCGCGCCGAGATCCAACTGGAACTGGAGAAACTGGGCAAGATTCCGGCCGAGGAGACGGCCTTCGAGTATCCCGCTGGCCCGCTGGCGGCGCGCTTCGGCGACCTGGAGATTGCGCCGGAGACCATCGCCGCGCAAGGGCTGCGCGTTGGAAGCGGAGCAGCGGGCGAGGGGCTGAACAAGGTCCAGATTGACCTAATCGCGGGCGGCAAGGAGACGGCGCTGGGCGATGCCTACGCGCTGCAACTGACCTACCCGCTGCACGGGCGCGAGGCACTGACGGGCATCCTGGAACCGGGGCTCACCGTGCGCCCGGCCACGCTGATCCTGCCGACGTTGCCACAGAAAAACCTGCGCCAGGCCAACATGATCTACGGCCCCACGCAGGCGGCCCTCGGGCGGGCCATCGTAGATGCGCTGGAGGCGGGGCACATCCCGCCGGCAGCGGTGGACGGCGAGGTGATGATCGCGCTGGTGACGGTACATCCTCGCGCGTTGGACCGCCACGCGCTCTACCAGAGCGTGCACGCCGCCGCGAGCCTGGCACTGGCACAGGTGTTTTCAGGATGCAGGATGCAGGATGCAAGAGGCAGAAAGCAAGAGGCAGGGGACGGAGGGGCAGAGGAGCAGAGGAGCAAGGGGCAGGAAGCAAGAGGTAGAATGCAGGGAGCAGGGAGATAGGGGGACGCGATGGGTTACAAGACGGAATGGTTCAAGGGGATTTTTCCTGCGCTGGTGACGCCTTTCACGCCGGACGATAAAATAGACGAGGGGGCCTACCGCGAATTGATTCGCTTTGTGCTGCCGCACGTGAACGGCGTGGTGCCGTGCGGCACGACCGGCGAGTTCTCGTACATGACGCTGGAAGAGCGCAAACGGCTGATCGAGGTGTGCCTGGACGAGGTGGCCGGACGCGTACCGGTGCTGGCCGGTACGGGCTGTCCCTCGACACGCGAGACGGTGGCGCTGACCCAGTGGGCCGGGGATGCAGGTGTGACCGGCGCGCTCGTCGTCGCCCCTTATTACCTCAAGCCTACGTTCAACGAGGTCTACGATCACTTCGCGGCGGTGGACGAGATCGGGCTGCCGACCGTGCTCTACAACATCCCGCAGTGTGCCGGCACGCACTTTCGCTGGTGGACGGCCGAGGGCATGCTCTTGGACTTTGACAACACCGTCGGCATCAAGGATTCCTCCGGCGACCTGCCCTTCATGGAAGCACTGTTCGAGAAAGTGAAGGGGAAGGTGGGCATCTTCGTCGGCCACGACGAGGTGGTGCAGGCGGCCTTGGCTGCCGGGGCCGACGGGGCCATCCTGGCCAGTGCCAACCTGATCCCCGACGTGTGGCAGCGCGTGTACCGCGCCACGCTGGAGGGCGACCTGGCGACCGCACAGCACTGGCAGCAGCAGGTGCAGAAACTGGTGCGCATCATCGCCAACGACGGCTCGACCCAGGCGGTCAAGGAGGCGCTCTGCATGATGGGGGTGGCCGTCGGCCATTCGCGCCATCCCGTCATGCCCGGCGGAGCCTTCCGCCGCGAGGACCGCGAGGAGGTGCGGCTGCAACTGGAACTGGCGGGCATAGACAAGATCAAGAAGGTGCCCGTCACCTACGATCTGGGTGGGCGACAGGTGAGGACGGAGGTCTTTGCCATCCATCAGACGCCGCGCACGATCTCCGGCTTCGCGCTGAAGGTGGGCGAGGGGTTCGCCGGTCCGCCGTTCCAGGAACTGGCGCACGTGGACCTGTTGCTGGGGCTGAGGGACGGGCCGGTGGGGCGGGCGATCGAGCGCTCGCTGGCCGGCTGGGGGGAGGAGCGGGGCCTGCAGATCATCAACGAGCGGCCACGCACGCTGCTGGTGCCCACCGTGACGATCCGCACGGCCAAACAGCGCCGGCTCTTCTACGAGCACGCTGTCGAGGGGATCAACCTGGCCACGCGGCTGAGCGTCGAAGACGGCTTCCTGCCCGAGGCGATCCTGAACGACGTCGCGCTCATCGTCCACGCCTTCGTGCACCCGGCCGCCTCTATCGCGAAACGGGTAGAACTCAACAACTATAAGGCGATGCGCCAGGCCATCCGCAAGGCGCTGGAAGGGCGGCCGACGGTGGAGGAACTGATCAACGAGAAGGCGGCGGCACGCCATCCTTTCCGCTACGCACCATAGTTAGTTTCAGGCTCATAACCAGAAATACAGCATCGGTGAGGTGATAGAGCCAGAGGCAGATTCGGAATGAAAGCCCACCACACATTATCAGGCTACAAACAACTGCCATTGGCAGGAATAGGGTTAGATGATAATGGGCACTCGACATTTGCAGACCCTGCGTTTTCGAGCAACAAGTCTCTGCCCATACACAGGTGGGCACCCTGGATCGCAGGCTTTTCCAGTGACTTTGTTGCCAGTGCTCTGGCCAAATACTTGAATCGCCCCGGGCTGATTCTCGACCCCTTCACGGGTGTCGGAACCACCTTGGTGGAAGCGATTCTACACGGGCACAATGCCATTGGATTCGAAATCAACCCATACGCTGCCCTGGCCAGTGAATTGAAAGCGAATGCTTATCGGATGGACGTAACTGCTTTGAAAGGAGAAATCCTCAGGTTCCAGACGTTTTACCAAACTGCTCTCTCAACGAATTATACGCCATGCAGATCGTACCCCAGAGAATTCAAGACACGCTCGGCATTCTATAGTCCCAAGGTGCTCCATAAAGTCTTGATCGTCTGGGATTTCATTGAAACGACACAAGATATCCATATCAGAGACCTGTTTAGACTTGCCTTCGGGTCAACGATGGTGCGCTATTCGAACTACTCCTATGAACCTAGCCTGGGTCGGCGGACAAGCGCTGGCAAAGAAGAGATTAAGGACTTTCCAGTAGGCGAAGCAATTCTGGGCAAACTTAGAGAAATGGCAGAGGACATCGCATGGCTCAAGCACACACTATCCAATAACGCTACCCTCGATGTCAAGGTCATCTGTGATTCCTTTTTCCACCATGAAAACTACCTCGCCCCCGAATCAGTTGACTTGATTATCACCTCTCCGCCATATTTGAACAACTATCACTATATCAGGAACACTCGTCCTCAGCTTTACTGGTTGGGATTCGCACAGTATCCGAAGGATCTGGAAAACCTTGAGCAGGCGAACTTTGGCAAATACTGGCAAACTGTTCGCGCTGGTATGCCTATGCAGTTAGAGTTCTCCTTGCCTGACACAGACATTGCGGCTCGCCTGGATATGCTCAGGAGCACAAACCCTGAAAGGAGCGTATACGGAGGCGGGGGATGGGCAAACTACGCCGCCTCATATTTTAACGACTGCCGCAGGTTTGCATTGGGAATCAAGCGAGTGCTGAAACCAGGTGGTGCTGCCCTGGTAGTGATTGGCAACAGCATACTGCAAGGCATCCTGATACCGACGGACCAATACTTTGGGAAAATCGCTGAGCACATTGGTCTCGAACTGGTAAGCATAGAGATTCCACGGGCTACCAGGGTTGGTAATAGCATCATCCGCTCGGACGTCCGTGTCGCAAAAGCCCGCGACAAGCACCGTCTCTACGAGGCCGTTGTAGAGATGAGAAAGCGTTAGCCCAGGAAAGTCCTAACCTTTTCAATCACCTCCTCCAAACTGGGCGGTTCCCCCATCTGACCGAGCCTGATTGTATCGCCCTTACAATGTCCACAGGACTCATACAGATACCTCTCTTTAGCACCTGGGGTAGTCTTCGGGCTGGCTCTAAATGGCGTGGCTCTCGCGCGCGATGATCTCGTCTTGAATCTCCTTGCCCAGCATGACAAAATAAGCGTTGTAGCCGGTCACGCGCACGAGCAGGTTGCGGTAAGCGTCGGGGTCCTGCTGCGCTGCCCGCAACGTCTCCGGGCTCACGACGTTGACCTGCAAACACGTCCCGCCGACCTTGCCATACGCCCGCAGCAGCGCCGCCAGTTTGCGCCGGTTCGCGGGACTCTGCAACATCCCAGGCGAAAAACTCATCGTGTGCGACGCACCGTTGGGGACCGTCTCCAGCCCCAGGTGGCCCACACTCTTGACGACGGCGGTCGGCCCCAGCCGGTCGGCGCCGTTGACCGGGCAGACACCGTTGCTCAGGAACTGGCCGCGCCGCCGCCCGTCGGGCGTGGCTGCCGTCGAGGGGGCATAGGAGACCCAATAGTTCCAGGAGAGATACCCGCCCCGGTAGCGCTTGCCCGTCTCGGGCGCGACGTGCTTGAACGCTTCCGTCGTCCAGAACCGGCTGATCTGGCGGGCCAGGTCGTCGGCTTCCGCGTCGTCGTTCCCGTACTTGGGCGCCTTGTGTAAGAGCGTCTGGTGCAGCGGCTCAAAGCCCTCGAAGTTGGCGTCCAGTGCCCGCACCAGTTCGTCCATCGTCACCGCCCGCTCGTCGTAGACCAGTTTCTTCACCGCCGCCAGGCTGTCGGCCGCCGTCGCCAGCGCCACACCCTCGACGGTGAGGAAGTTGTACTGCGCCCCACCCGCGGTGACGTCCTTCCCGCTCTCCAGGCACCCATCCACGAGCGCGCTGACGTAGGGCGTCGGCTGGAACCGCGCCCGGCCGGCGTCGGCGACGTCGTTGGCCGCGATGAGAAGTTCCATGATGGCCTTCAGTTGCGCCTTGAACGCGTCGAAGAACTGGGAGAACTCCAGGAACCTGCGCGGGTCGCCGGTGCGGGGGCCAACCTGCTCGCCAGTCGAGGCGTCCTTGCCATCGTGCAACGCCAACTCGACCGCCTTGGCGACGTTCATGTTGACGTCCACCGTGCCGGAACGATCGCAGCCCTGCAGCGTGTTCTCCAGGCACCCGACCGGGGCGTAATTCCACAACTTTTCCTCTGGCAACCCCGCCCAGCGTAGGCCCGCGATGCTGTTCTCGTCGAAATTGAGCAAGCAGGGACTGCCCTGGCTCCCCGCGATCATCTCCACCACCCGCTCGAGCAGCCGGTCGGGCGTCCCGGCGTGGAGGCGCACGTTGGGCTTGGGCTCCAGCAAGTTCAACTCCTCGATCACATCCAGCATCAGGTAAGTCAGTTCGTTGCTGGCGTCCTCGCCGCGCTCGTCCATGCCGCCCAGCGTGATGAGTTGGCCGAAGGAGGAGTTGATACCCTGGTTAGTGCCCACCCAGCCCTGAAAGTCGTAGGCATAGTTGTGCTTGATCCACAGGCACTGGAGCCACTCTTTGGTCTCCTCAATCGTCAGGCGACCGGCCTCGAGGTCGGCTTTGTAGTACGGGTAGAGGTACTGGTCAACGCGGCCAGGAGAGACGCCCGGGCCGGGGTAACTTTCGGCCGCCAGCAGCGCCATGTGCGTGAACCACAGAGACTGGAGCGCTTCAGGGAAGGTCTCGGCCGGCTCCCAGGGAACCTTGTGGCAGATGCGTGCGCTCTCGGCCAGTTCGGCCTGCCGCTGCGGGTCGCCCTCCTGCGCCGCCAGCCGCGCAGCCTCGGCGGCGTACCGCCCGGCCAGCGCGTGCACGCCATCGGCACACATGGAGATGGCACGGGCCAAATTGCGCTGCTCGGGCGTGGAGGCCGGATGGCGGGTGAGTGCGTCCGCCTCGGCCCGGATGGCCCGCCAGCCCTTCTGCAACACCCGCGGATAGTTGGGAATGAGGTGGCCAGGGACAGCCCCGCAGTTGCCTACGCCCAGCCCGCTCAGCCGCTTCACCTCGCGCATGAAGCGCTGTTCCATCCGCGCAAACTGGCGGGCCTCCGTGCGGGTCAGCGTGTGGGAGAGGGCGGTGGAGAAATGAGAACCAACGACGAGTTCCCCCTCCAGGACCTGTACTGGCAGATACTCCTCCACGACCCGCTTGAAGAAGATGGCCCGCCGCACGACGAGCGGTTCGTCCCAGAAGCCGGGTGGCAGGTCCACCTGCGTCGCGTCGGCCAACAGGTAGGCCTTGGCACCGGTAAAGAACATCATCATTTCCGGGACATTCGTCCAGTTCCACGGCGCATAGACCTGGTCCCAGGGCGTGCCAGCCGTGAAGGCACGCACCTCGTTGGTATAATCCCGGGTGTAAAAGTTCCAGTACTGTTCGCGCAGCCGCCGCACGCGCAGACTGAGCGTGTCGGCAGGCGACCACAGAGCCGTTGGTGTAGTCACATCGCATCCAGATGACATCGTCGCCTCCATCAAAGCATCCTGAAAGCCCGGTTCACCGGGCACTGCCCCGTAGCCGGAGCACCTGATGCTCCGGCGCGTCCCCGGACGAACGTCCAGGCAACAGCCGAACAGCCGCAATCCCTGCCAGCCCGAAGACGCCAGCCGCGCACAAGAACGGCGCGCGCAATCCCAACCCAACCGCCAGCGCGCTGCCCGCCATCGGCCCGATGGCATTCGCCACCGACGTCGCGCTGGCATCTGCCCCATAGATGATCCCTTCCTGGCCTTCCGGTGCCAGGTGGGCCAACCAGGCACTGAGCGAGGTCAAAATCCCGCCCATGGCCAGCCCCGTCCCGGCCTGCCAGATTAGTAACCCGCTGGGATGGCCAACGAAGAACTGGGGCACGTAGCAGGCTACTGAGACAATCGCACATGCGATCAGAATGCCACGGTAGCCCACGCGGTCGCCCAGCCGCCCCAACCCCAGCGCCCCCACCGCGCCGGCGGCGGCGTTGACCCCACTGGTCAGGCCGGTGATCGAGGCCACGCGGGCCCCCGCCGGCGCGCTAGACTGGACGAAAAGCGGCAGCACCGGCCCCAAGAGATTCCCACCCAATCGCATCAGCAGGCGCACCCCCAACACGCCGAGCAAGGGTGCCAAACCCAACACCGGCGCCAGCCGCGTCCGCACGCGTTGGCGCAGCGCACGCCTGCCTGCCGCGACCGCGGCCGGGTCGCCCACCGGCGGTGCAACGGGCTGGAACTCCTCCTTGACAAAGAACAGCACCCCAAACGCAGCCAGGAGCAGGAGCACCCCCGTGACCCAGAAGGCAGCGCGGTAGCCTAAACTGTCGGCCACCAGCCCGCCCACCAGCAGTCCGGCCGAGACCCCAGAGTAGATCGCCATCTGGAGCAAGCCGAGCGCGTAACCAACCCGCTCGCGGGGCGTGGTCGTGGCGACGAGCGCGTCGCAGCGGTGACCGTCCCGGTCAGCGCACCCTGCAGACAACGCAGGGCTGCCAGTTGCTGCACGTTCTGGGCCAGCCCCATCAGGCTGATCACGATCGCACCACTGAACATGGCCCGCTCGACCATCACCTTGCGGCCATAGCGATCGCTGAGCGCACCCCAGATAGGGCCAAAAATCGTCATGGTCACCGCATGGGCGGAGAAGACAAGCCCAGCCCACAGCCTGACCCCCTGCTCGTCCTGCACACCCAATGCCCGCACGTAGAGTGGCAGGATGGGGGACACGACGCTGAAGCCGACGATGGCCACCAGTTCGGCGAACCAGATAGCGGCCAGATTGCGCTGCCAGGATATGGAGGGCTTCACAAGACCAATTATACGCTTCATGTCCCTTATCGCCAAAAACGCCTGGCAGACCATCGGCCCTCCCTTCCCTCCTCTCCCTTCTAGTCCGATTTGCCAATGAGCGGTGATGCTGGTATAATTACCCCTGTGCCACCCTAGCTCAATCGGCAGAGCAACCGCTTCGTAAGCGGTCGGTTTTGGGTTCGATTCCCGAGGGTGGCTCTCACCGCACAGGCCCCCACAGATGGGGCCTTTTTCTAGTCAGCGAGCAACTGGCGGCAGACAGATGATAAATCAGACCCGGCGTGACCCCTGGCGCACCATCTGGCAAATCGCAACCAGCGATTATTTGATGGCCGCCCTGGTGCTGGGCACCGCGGCCGGGTTGGCTATCGTGGTCTGGCTACCCCAGATGCCCACAGCCGACCCGGTAGCCTACGCGCGCTGGCTCTCTGAAGCACAGGCCCGCTTTGGGAACGCAACCCCCACACTGCAGACGTTGGGCCTGTTCACCGTCATGCGCTCCATCGGCTTTCGTGCACTGCTGGCGCTCCTGGCGGGTGGCCTGTTACTCCGGCTGATCGAGAGCGGCGACCGGCTGCAGCAGCACCGGCAGATGGCAACGCCAGCAGGAGAATGGCGCGTACTCGCGGACGTGCACCTCCCCGAGGTGATGGACGCTCTACGTCGTCAGCGCTACCGTGTACTGAGCGCCCCCCCACTCTTCCAGGCCGACCGCTGGCCATGGGCCGACCTGTTTCCCTGGCTGGCCCAAGGCGGTGCACTGGTGTTCCTCAGCGGGCTACTCGTCACCTATCTGTGGGGCTGGCAAGTCACCGGGCTGATCGTCCAGAGTGGCGAGCAGGTCACATTGCCCGGTACCGCCGAATGGGTCGCATTGAACGGAGACACCTGCCGGACCACACACAGTTCTGGCGTCGTGACGTTCGTCGAACAGTGCGGACCTGGCGTGCAGGCCAATGCTACGGACAACACGGGGCAGCCCCTGCCACTCCAACAAACGGCCAACGCCGACCCGGTCACCCAATTGACCGTACCTCTCACCGAAGACCAATACTTTGCCATCCCACAGGCCCAACTGATCGTGCGGCTGACACCCCAGCCCGGCTACACCGTTGAAGCCCACAGCCCGGTGCTCGTCCAGGTCTATCACAGCCCCCCCGGACGGCTGGTAACCGAGACAGTGGTGGAAAGCGCAGCAGAACTGACCGTTGATCACGTGACACTGACGTTCGCCAGCGTCCCGTATGCCAGGATGACCGTCACAAGCAATCCGGGCCTGTGGCCCACAGGAGTTGGCCTCGTGCTCGTGGGTGTCGGAACGCTGGGAAGTATCGCGTGGCCCGTCCGCCGGTTCTGGCTGCGGAAGGAAACCGAACGGATCGAAGGTGCCGGCGACCTCCTGCCCATGCTGGCCCGCACCAGGGAGGCCTGACGTGCTGATCATCGTGATACTTACCGGGCTGGCCTGTGGCATCTTGCTGGTGGCAGCCGGATTTGTGTTGTGGGACGGTTTCCGTCCAGCGCCCGGGCTTTCTCACGTCGCGCAGGTCTTGGGCTGGCTGGCAGGCACGTTGCTGCTGGTCGGGGCACTCCTGGCGTGGTTTGCGAGTCATCATCTCTCCCCGTCTGTCCCGCCCCTGATTCTGATGGCAGCAGTGGCCGCGCCGCCGAGAGTCCAGCATCGTCACGGCGCTCACTGGGACAATGCCTTGCTCATCTTGCCCGCATTGGCCCTGGCCGGGGCCGGTCTTTTTTGGACCACGGCACCTCCCGAACCTGGAGCGGGTGGCCCTATGATCACACTCGCCAGGTTGGCGCTTGCTATCTGTGGGGGGTTTGGAGCGCGGGCACTCGGCAGGGTACTGAGCGAGATGGTAACCTCGCTTCCTCACGGCGCATGGCCATCCGCTATTACCTACGCGCTGCTGACGCTGCTGGTGGGCAGCATGGTGCTGGCGAACCTGTGGCAGCGAGGATCAACGTGGGGAGGAGCCGCAGGCGAGAGCGGGCTGGCGGCAGCCTGGCTGGCCTGGAGCACAGCCTGGGTGAGTCCACGCCGCCCCCTGCGGCTGCAGGCAATACTGACCGCCGTGGCTGCGTTGTTTCTCATCGTACTGGCGGCCGGATACTCGATGCTGGATGCTTGATGTTGAGGTGAGACATGCGACCGATTGTGATAGCGGTAGCGGGAGGAACCGGGTCTGGCAAGACGACGGTGGCACATGAAATACTTGAGCGTGTAGGGGCCCAACACATCGCTTACATCCCCCACGATGCCTACTACCGGAATCTTAGCCATCTCACACCAGACCAGCGTGCCCAGGTCAACTTCGATCACCCTGACTCGTTGGAGACCGAACTGCTGATCGAGCATCTAAAGGGGCTGCGCACCGGCCACGCCGTCGAAATCCCGGTCTACGACTTCACCACCCACACACGCACACCCCACACACGCCGTGTGGAACCTGCCCCTGTGATCCTGGTCGAAGGCATCCTGATTTTCGTCGCGCCCGAACTGCGCAAGTTGTTCGACGTCAAAATCTACGTAGATACCGATGCCGACGTGCGCTTTATCCGCCGGCTACAGCGCGACATCCAGGAGCGAGGCCGCACCGTCGAGTCGGTGTGCGAACAGTACCTCTCGACTGTGCGCCTGATGCACCTGGAGTTCGTCGAGCCCAGCAAGCGCTACGCCGACATCATCATCCCGGAGGGTGGCTTCAACGAAGTCGCCATCGAGATGGTCGCGGCGCGCCTGCGGGGCATGCTGGAAGAACGAACGTAAGGAGTAGGTCCTCATGTTTGAGCCGTGTTGCCTGGCCACCACGATCGGCAGTTTACCCCACACCGACGTTGCCCGCGGAACGGCCTTGATGTTCGAAAGCACGCCGGAGCTCCCCGCCTGGGTGCAGTTCCCCCGGCGTGTCTTCTACGAGAACATGATGGTGCAGTTCACGGAAGGGCTGCCAGGGCTGGTACAAGACGGCGACAGGTTCTACTTCGACACGGCTGCACCCGATTTCACCGAGCAACTGACCGACTTCTATGCCTGCTATCTGGCTGCCAGCGCAGATGGAGACCACGCCGCGCTGGATCGCTTCGGCCTCTCGCCCCAATACGCAGCCGGCTTCAGAGAGTTCCTCGCCCGGCTGCCAGAACAGACGACGCCGCGAGCGATGCTCAAGGGACAGGTCACCGGCCCCTTCACGCTCGGCACCAACCTGCTCGACCAGCACCGCTGCTGCTCATATTACGACGACCAACTGCGCGACGTGATCGTCAAGACAGCGGCTTTGAAGGCGGTATGGCAGATCGCCCAATTGAGCGCGTTTGGCCCACGAGTGATGGTCATGCTCGACGAACCGGCGCTGCTGGGCTTTGGCTCACAGACCTTCATCACCGTCAGCCGGGAAGACGTCATCGGAGACCTGAACGAGGTGGCTGCGGCGATCCATGCCCAGGGCGGGCTGGCCGGCGTCCACTGCGAAGCCAATACCGATTGGTCATTGCTGATGGAGGCCGATCTGGACATCCTCGACTTTGACGCCTACGATCACATGCAGGCCATCACGCTCTACCCCACCGAACTGCGCGCCTTCCTGGAACGGGGGGGCAGCCTGGGTTGGGGCATCGTCCCCACCCTCGATCGAGAGGCTGCCGCCACTGAGACCGTGCCCTCGCTGCTGGCCCGCTTCGACGAGGGAGTCGAACGCCTGGTACGCAAGGGTTTCGAGCGGGAGTTATTGCTGCGCCGGGCACTCGTCACCCCCAGTTGTGGCGCTGGTGGCGTGCTCACCGAGCCACTGGCCGAGCGCGTGCTGGGCTTATTGCGCCAACTGTCCACGGCCCTGCGCAAGCAACACGGTTTCAATGGGTAGTCTGCGGGGAAAAGTCCAATCGCAAACCGGCAAGTCGGCAAGTCGGCAAATCGGCAAATCGGCAAATCGGCAAATCGTAAGAGCCTGAATCGCAGGAGGTGAGCCGTGACACCACACGTGCACATTTCGACCCATCCACTGGTGCAGCACAAGTTAACCCTGTTGCGCGACCATGGTACGGACCCCAAGTTGTTTCGCGAACTACTGCGGGAGATCGCCGTCCTGATCGCCTACGAAGCCACTGCCGATCTGGCGACGGAGGAGGTGACGGTGATGACACCGCTCGGGCAGGCCAGCGGCCGCCGGCTGCGCGAGCGGGTTGGACTCGTTCCCATCCTGCGAGCCGGGCTGGGGATGGTGGAAGGGATCTGGAACATGATGCCCAACACCGAGGTGTGGCACATCGGCCTCTTCCGTGACGAGCGGACGCTGGAACCGGTCGAGTACTACAGCCGCCTGCCGGTCAGTCCAACCGTGGACGTCTGCCTGGTCCTCGATCCGATGCTTGCCACAGGTGGATCAGGGGTAGCGGCGATTGACATGCTAAAGAACTGGGGGGCCAGGCGCATCAAGTTCGTGGGCATCATCGCCGCCCCCGAGGGCGTGCAGCGCCTGACGACAGCCCACCCTGACGTACCGGTGTACCTGGCTACCGTGGACGAGCGGCTGAACGAGATGGGCTACATCGTGCCAGGGCTGGGGGACGCGGGGGATAGACTGTTTGGCACAGGATAAGTCAGTTGACATATCTACTCGTCCTTGGCATATCCGTTGTCTTGGCGCTTCTCCTTACCCCCCTCGCCGGCCGCCTGGGGCACCGGCTGGGCATCGTGGACCGGCCTGGCGGTCGCCGGGCGCACAAAGGCCAGGTGTCCCGCCTGGGTGGCGTAGCACTGTTCGTAGCGTTCTCTGCCGCGATCGGCGTTGCGGCGTGGCGTGGTATCCTCACTGCTGGCTACAACGGCGACGATTTTACCCGCCTGAATGGCCTGCTCATTGGAGGCCTGGGCGCGTTTCTCTTCGGGTTGCTCGACGACCGGTTCGAACTGTCGCCCGGAGTTCAGTTGGCCTGCCAGTTCGTCCTCTCGCTGGTCGCCGTCTCGACTTTGATTATCCTCGAACGGTTCACCCTGCCATTCTTCGGCTACGTCGAGTTGCACGCCTACTCCTGGGGTCGCTGGCTCTCCGTTCTCCTCACAATCTTCTGGATGATGGGGATGATGAACACGGTCAACTGGCTGGACGGGCTGGATGGGCTGGCGGGCGGAGTGGGAGCGATCCTGTGCCTGGTGCTGGCAATCCACATGCACCGCGTGGGGCAGCCGAGTGTGGCACTCTTGCCGCTGGCGCTCCTGGGCGTGCTGGTAGGTTTCCTGCCCCACAACTTCGCCGCGCGCATCTTTTTGGGAAGCGCCGGCGCGTTTTTCCTGGGCTACGCGCTGGGGGGCCTGGGGCTAATCGCCGGCGGGCGAGTGGCGACGGTGCTGCTAGTGATGGGGTTACCGATCGTGGACGTGGCCTGGCAGATCTTCGACCGGCTGCGCCACCGCCACGCCCCGGGTCAGGCCGACCGGGGTCACCTGCACTTCCGCTTGCTCGACCTGGGGCTATCCCCGCGGACGATCGTACTGCTCTACTGGGGCTTCTGCGCGCTGTTCGGCGTGCTGGCGCTCGTCGTCTCCTCGCGCCTGTACAAACTGTTGGCGTTGGCAGGCATCGGCATAGTCGTCGTCGTCGTGCTGGTGTGGCTCTCCCGGCGGGGTAAAACATAAGGCACGGTACGTAATGGGGGGATCACCAATTGCTCGCTCGCAGCCCCCGTCTCGGGGGCGTCCCATGCGGAGTCGTACTTGATGGGTGAGATGCGTGAAGGGGGGATCACCAGATGGCCCACACTGACTACGCCGGGGCCTACAATAACCGCGGAGTTGCCTATGTTGATATTGGTGATTACGATCACGCTTTCGCCGATTTCGACCAAGCCATACAACTCCAACCCGATTATGCTGATGCTTACTTCAATCGCGGACGTGCCTATGCTAAAAAAGGTGACCTCAACCACGCCATTTCCGACTATGATCAAGCATTCGTCTTGACTCTGGTTATGTCAAGGCCTACTTCAATCGGAGGTTCGTATGTTTCGCGGCCTTTCGCGTGTTTCGTGGTACAAAGCGCTGAATCATTGAGGCACTGATATAGGGGATGCAGAAACTCTTTTGCTACGTTGACGAAACGGGCCAGGACACGCGAGGTGAATTGTTCATCGTCGCCGTCGTCGCCACCGGTCAAGAGAGAGACCAACTTCGTCGGACCTGCGAAGCCATCGAACGAGATTCCCGAAAAGGACGGAGGAAATGGGTCAAGACCACATATAGCCGGCGGCTGGCCTACATCCAAAAAGTGCTGGAGAAGCCGATCTTTAGGGGAAAATTGAACTTCGCAGTCTATCGAGACACACAAGACTACTCTTCTTTAACTGTCCAGGTGATAATACGAGCACTGCACATAACGAGTGAAACAGATTACGGGGCTACCATCCTTATTGACGGTCTACCTCGTTCTATGGAGCAAGTGGTAGGACTGCAATTACGCCGGTCAGGAATCCATGCCAAGAAAGTCAGGGGGCTCAAGGATGAGAGTGACGCTCTGATTCGACTGGCGGATGCCATTTGCGGCCTCGTGCGAGGCGCTATAGAGGGACAACCAGCCATGCGAACGTTGCTTGACAGCAATTTCCACGATCCGCGATCTAGCCAGTCCGCAAGGACGATCTTGCCATACCACCCACAACACGCAACACGCACCACGCACCACGAAACACGTAACACGCACCACGCACCACGAAACACGTAACACGCACCACGCACCACGAAACACGTAACACGCACCACGCACCACGTCAATACTCCACCTTCGCGCTTTTCACCCGCTCCAACATTCTCTCCCCCAACCAAATCAGCAGCACGAACGGCAGGTCAACCGCCAGCGAGAAAGCGCACATGAGCGCCAGCCAGCGCAGGGCTGTGCCGACCGGGTTCGCCAGCCTCACGACGAGCGACGGCCCCAGCCCTACCACCCACGTCAAGATCCCGATCAGCAGCACAAAGAGGAGCACCGGCGTCCAGGCCTGCCGGTCGGCCCGGCTGGGCAGCATCGTGTTGTTGATGGCAAAGATCACGTAAGCCCACAGCCAGGCATCGGGCGCATGCAGCGCCTGCAGCAGCCCCGAGACCAGGCTACCCCAGTCCCCAGCCGCCAGCGCCGTCCCCATCGTACCAATCCCAAAGACCCAGTACCCGATCAGCAGGATACCGCCGCTCCCGGCACACAGTGGGGCCAGCCCGATCAGGCTGGCCCGCACAGCGTCCGTCTTCTCGACCGGGACAAACCCCAACTGGACGCGCTGCCCCGCCCGTTTGGGCCGGATCGAGATGCCGCCCACCTGCACCCCCAGGAGCATCGCCGCCAGTGCGTGGCTCAGTTCGTGCAAGAGAATGCCCGGCAAGAGCGGCAGTGCATAGAGCAACACGGCGACCTCGGGGTCACCCGTGAGCAGCAACATGACCCCCTGCAGATGCCGGTGAATCCAGCGCTCGACGAGCAAGAGGAGCACCAGCGTCACTGCAAGCCAGAGCAGTGGTGTCCAGCTCATTCCTTGCTTGCTAACCCGCTCCGCACGATCCCCGCCAAGTCCGCCGCCTTGAGACTTGCGCCGCCGACGAGCGCGCCGTCAATCTCCGGCTGCGACATGAACTCGGCGACGTTGTCGGGCTTGACGCTGCCGCCGTACTGGATGCGCATCGCCTGCGCCACGTCGTCGCCGTACAGTCCAGCCAGCGTCCCGCGCACCGTCCCTCCGATGATGGCGTCCGCTCCCTCGCCGGTCGCCGGTACGCCCGTGCCGATGGCCCAGATCGGCTCGTAGGCTATGGTGATATGGCGAGCCTGCTCAGCAGTGATGCCCGCGCAAGCCGCGCGCACCTGCCCACCGACGAACGCCTCCGTCTCCCCGGCCTGGTTCTGCTGGAGATTCTCGCCCACGCAGAGGATCGGTTCGAGCCCGTGGGCCAGCGCGGCGTGGAGTTTCTTGTTGACCATTTCGTCGGTCTCACCAAAGAGCGTGCGGCGCTCCGAGTGGCCGATGATGACGTAGTCGCACAGGCCTTGCAGCATACGCGGGCTCACCTCACCCGTGAAGGCTCCCTGCTCCTCCCAGTGCACGTTCTGTGCGCCCAGCCCAATGGCCGACCCAGCCAAAGCCTGGCGCACGGCGGCCAGGGCGGGGAATGGGGGGCAGACAGCCACGTCACAGCCGACGAGCCCATCGAGGGCGGCGCGCAGGTCGCGGACCAACGCGACCGCCTCCTCGATGGTCTTGTACATCTTCCAGTTGCCAGCAATGAACGGTTTACGCATTAGCCGCCTATCACTTGTCCGCCAATGCTGCCACACCCGGCAGGACCTTCCCCTCCAAGAACTCCAGGCTCGCCCCACCGCCCGTCGAGACGTGCGTCATTTTGTCCGCCAGCCCGGCCTGCTCTACCGCCGCCGCCGAATCGCCGCCGCCGATGACGGTCACGGCGTCCAGCCTGGCCAGCAACTGCGCCACGGCGAGCGTACCCTTCGCAAAGTTGGGCATCTCGAACACGCCCAGCGGCCCGTTCCAGATCACCGTCTTCGCCCCGCTCAGTACCGACTCAAACGTGGACACTGTCTTGGGGCCGACGTCGAGGATGCGCCAGCCAGCCGGAACATCGTTCGGGGCCACGACGCGGGTGTTCGCGTTGTTGTCGAACGCATCGGCGATGACCACGTCCACCGGTAGGACGATCCGGCCAGCAGCGTTGTCGAGGAGTGACTTGGCCGTCGGTACAGCCTCTTCCTCCACCAGGCTGTCGCCCACCTCAAAGCCCATGCCCTTGAAGAACGTGTTGGCCATCCCACCGCCGACCAGCAGCCGGTCGCACTTTTTCAGCAGGTTTTCGATGACGCCGATCTTGTCCGATATCTTGGCCCCGCCCAGGATGGCCACGTACGGATGTTCGGGGTTCTCCGTCGCCCGGCCGAGGAACTCCAGTTCCTTCTCCATCAGGAAACCGGCCACCGACGGCAGATAGTGTGTCACTCCTTCGGTCGAAGCGTGCGCGCGGTGCGCTGTGCCAAAGGCGTCGTTGACGTAAACCTCGGCCAGTGCGGACAATTGTCGGGCGAACTCGAGGTCGTTGGCCTCTTCCTCGGCGTGAAAGCGCGTGTTCTCCAGCATGATGACGTCGCCGGGCTTCGCTGCCCTGGCAGCCGCCTCGACCTCCGACCCGACGCAGTCGTCGAGTTTCTTCACCGGGCGCCCCAGCAGTTCGGCCAGCCGCCTGGCCACCGGGTCCATCCTCAACTCCGGGACGACCTTCTTCTTGGGCCGGCCCAGGTGCGAACACAGGATCAGTGCAGCGCCGTGTTCCAGCAGGTAGTTCAGCGTGGGCAGCGCGGCCCGGATGCGCGTGTCATCCGTTACCGCGCCGTCCTTCAGCGGCACGTTAAAATCCACGCGCACCAGCACACGCTGGCCGTGGACGTCAATGTCACGGATGGTCTTCTTGTTCATCACAGCCCCTTATCTGCGATCAACTTCGCCAGATCGGCCACGCGCAGCGAGTAGGCCCACTCGTTGTCGTACCAGGCTACCACCTTAACCATAGTGCCGCCGATCACCATGGTCGAAGGCCCGTCCACGATGCTTGAGCGAGGGTCGCCCTTAAAGTCCATCGAGACCAGTGGTTCATCCGTGTAACCCAGGATGCCCTTCAGCGGGCCGGCAGCGGCAGCCTTGAAGGCGGCGTTGACCTCATCGCGGGTGGTCGCCTTCTCTACCTCGGCCACAAAGTCCACGACGGAGACCGTGGGGGTAGGAACGCGCAGCGAGAAGCCGTCGAATTTGCCCTTCAGTTCCGGGATGACCAACGCCAGGGCCCGGGCTGCACCGGTGGTGGTAGGAATGATGTTCAGCGCCGCTGCCCGTGCGCGGCGCAGGTCCTTGTGCGCCAGGTCCAGCACACGCTGGTCGTTGGTGTAAGCGTGAATGGTCGTCATCAGCCCTCTGACGATGCCAAAGCTGTCGAAGACGACCTTGGCCGCGGGTGCCAGACAGTTGGTCGTGCACGAGGCGTTGGAGATAATGTGATGCTTGGCCGGGTCGTATTTGCCGTCGTTGACGCCCAGGACGATGGTGATGTCCTCGTTCTTGGCAGGCGCGGTGATGATGACCTTCCTGGCCCCACCGTTGATGTGGGCGACCGCCTTCAGTGCATCGGTGAAGACACCGCTGGACTCGATCACGATCTGCACGCCCAGGTCCTTCCAGGGCAGGTTGGCCGGGTCGCGCTCGGCGAAGACCTTGATGCGGTCGCCGTCCACGACGATGTCGCTTTCGACCACCTCGACCGCGCCCTGGTAGATGCCGTAGTTGGAGTCGTACTTGAACAGGTGGGCGTTGGTTTTGGCGTCGAAGAGGTCGTTGACGGCGACGACGTCGAACGCATCGGAGTAGTTTTCCTTCAGCGCCTTGAGGACCTGCCGGCCGACGCGGCCGAAACCATTGATACCGATTTTCACTGCCATTGCTCTGCTCCTTTCACTTTGAAATATTAACTGTCTTTACAACAGGCGTAATAACGCTCGCGCCAGTTTGTCGCTGTCGTGTCGCCAGGGGTGAACAGGATCAACCAGGTCAGTCGCGCTCACCCGGTATCTCGCGCCGGGCGGAAATTCCGCCGGCACCAACTCGACTCCCGCAGGAGCGTCAAAGTCCACGTCCAGGTTGTCGTTGACCAGCACTACCTGGAAGAGGCCGGCTCCCACGTGCGCTTCCAGCGCCGCGATGTGGTCGCCCGCACTGTATCCATCTGTCTCGCCGCGCTGGGTGGCGACGTTACACACGTAGACCTTGAGCGCCCGGCTGGCCACGACCGCCCGCGCCACGTCCGGCACCAGCAGGTTAGGCAGGACGCTGGTATACAGGCTGCCGGGGCCAGCCACGATCAGATCGGCCTCCAGCAACGCCCGCACCGCCTCGGGATAGGCCGGCGCGTCGTCGGGCTCCAGGTAAACCCGCTCGATCGCCCCACCCGCCTCGGTGATGCTCGACTCGCCGGCCACACGGCTGATTCCGACCGGCTCAGCCCGCAGGTCGGCCATCAGCATCACGTCGCACAGTGTGCTGGGCAACACGCGGCCCTGGACTGCCAACACCCGCCCTGACTCCAGGATTGCCCGTTCGAAACTGCCGGTCACCTCCGCCATCGCAGTGATGAAGAGGTTGCCAAAACTGTGGCCGTTGAGTTCGCCGGTTGTGCCGAAGCGATACTGGAACAACTGAGTTGTTAACGCCTCGTCGTCTGCCAGTGCAGCGATACAGTTGCGAAAGTCACCCGGTGGCAACACGCCCAGTGTACGCCGCAAGCGACCCGAACTCCCCCCGTCGTCGGCGACGGTGACGATGGCGGTGACGTTGGACGTGTACCGTTTGAGCCCGCGCAGGAGAACGGAAAGCCCGTGCCCCCCGCCGATCGAGACGACCTTCGGGCCGCGTGACCGCTGGCGATAGCGATACACGGCGTTTATGACAGTCTCCGGGTCGGCTTCCACGAAGGGCTCGAGCAACGCACGGTTCAGGCCGACCAGTGCAGCCACCACTGCGGCCACGCCGGCCAGCGCGAAAAGCCCGGCCCGCAGGCCGCGGGGGATGAACTGGAAAGTGATGTAGTAGAAAATGTGCGGTAAGGGATAGAACTGTCGAAGCAGAAAACTAAAGCCCAGGCTCAAGAGCGTGATCCCGCAGGCCAACAGCAGCAACCAACGTTTGACCCCCATGCCAGGGGTCAACCATTTAAGCGCGGTTCGAATGTGCCGGCGGAATTTCATCATTCACTTCAGTTGCTTCCGTATAGTCCATCCTTACGTTTGCGTCAGTGGCAACGCTATTATAACCCAACCCGGCGTAGTCGTCAACGACGGATGCATCGGCCAGAGGGAGATCCGTGTGAGTGGCATCGGAGTCCCGAACTTGTTCGGGCTGCCAGCAAAAAGCCCCAACAAGTTGGGGACTCCGACCCTCAATAAGTTGGTGCTTCCAGGGGGATACCGCAACTCGTGCGGCTACGTGAGGACGTTGACGGACTGTGCTTGCTGTACCTGCTGCCTCTGCGACGCGCGCTGAAGTTGCCAGAGGATAAAACGCACCCGCTGAGACATGGCCACGGCAATATTCCACAGCAGCCGGGTGCCCAGCATGGCGTCGTCTTCACACAACGCCAGGAGCCGCTCCCGCGCCAATGCCAGTACCGTCGCGCCCTCCGGGCCAGCGATCAGGTCCGCGCTGCGCAATCCTTCGTCCAGCATCGCCAGTTCGCCGGTGATCTGGCCAGGCCTCAACGTTGCCACGCGGCGAAGATTGCCCGGCCTCCGCCCGGGGTTCTCGGGGTCGCTCCACACTTCCACCGTGCCGGATTGCACGATGTACAACTCGCTGCCGGCCTCGTCGGCACTGACGATGCTGCTCTGAGGGGGATACACGCGCTGCCGGCACTGGGCTGCCAGGCGGGTGCGCTGGGCCAGGTTCAGGTTGCTCCCCACGTCGGAGTGGGCCAGGAATTGCGCCACCTCGTGTGCCCGCAAGAGTTCCTCGTCGTTGACGGGGGTATGCAGCACATTGCTACACAACGGGAGGCCCAGGTAGGCCGCGATCTGGCGGCGGGTAATGTCAGGCGTCTCGAATTGAGGCCAGTGTCCGGCCTTGGGGATAATACGCAGGTCGGCCGCCGGCCACTCGTCGGCCACGATACCGGCATCGCGCAAGGGCACCGTGTTGTCTTCTGCTCCCCACAGCACGAGTGCGGGCACTTCGACCTGGCGCAGCCGGCCGCGCAGGTCGTTCTCGAGCATGGCCAGGAAACACTCGGCCCGCACGCGGCCCTGGCCAGGGCGGCGGACGTCAGCCCGCAGGTGCATATAGTCCTCTTTGGTGATCCCGGTGCGCTCGGCAAACGAGGCCGGGCGCATCAAGCGGTCAGTGACGTCCATCGCCATGCGTTCGACCGTGGAGACGATCAAATTGCCCAACCCAAACCGTTCCAGAAGTGTGATTGGCGAGACAAAGAGATTGATGTACTGGGACAGGCGTCCACTGATGGTGGGGCTAATCAAGACCATGCGCTCGACCAGGACCGGATAGCGCAACGCCAACGTCAGGCTGGTCATGCCCCCCATCGAGTGACCCACGAGCACGACCGGCCCGTCCGTCACCCCCTCGATCAGGTCTGCCAGTAGTTCCGCGTAAGCCGGGATCGTCACACGTTGGGACAGAGGGGGTGACTGGCCGTAACCGGGCAGGTCAACGGCAATCGCCAAAAAGCGCTGGCTCAACAGCCCAAGCAGGGGAGACATGGCGTAGCACGAACTCGACCAGCCGTGAATCAACAACGCCACCTGGCGGTTCGGCTGCCCCTCTTGAACAAAGTGAATCTGTTGGCCGTTGACGGTGTGGAACGCCACAGGTACTCCCCCATGCCTTCGTGCTGGTTAAAGAGGGTCTGTAACCTTACGTTCCAATTGTAGCGCGAATGTGGCATTGGGGAGGTTACAATTTCGTTACAGGAGAGAAACACAAATCAGTCCTCTCCGGGAGGAGTAAGCATGTAACCGAAGCCGCGCACTGCGCGGATGTAGGGGTGCTCCTCCAGGTCCAGTCTCAGACGCCGGCGGATCTGGCGAACGTGGACCTTGAGCAATTCACGGGCTTCATTGTCGTCACCTTCGTATCCCCAGACCGCACGCAACAGTTCCCGGTAACTGACGACTTCACCGGCCCGTTTGGCCAACGTCAACAGCAGGCGGTACTGGAGTGGGGGCAGGGCGACCCAGCGCCCACCGAGCGCCACCCGTTTCTTGCGCGTGTCAATGCACAGTTCGCCAATCTGGTAGAATGAGAATACCGCCTGGGCCAGCCGTTGGGTCAAGATAACCCCATCTCTGGCACTTGCCGCGGGCGCGTCTACGAGGACCAGGGGAGGCCAGCGACCAGGCTCCGCCAGGTCAGACAGAGTAGCGGGGTCCAGTTGGGCCAGCGCGGTGCGCTCGATGAGGATCAGGTCTGGAGCATCATCTTTGAGGGCCGCGAGGACGTCCGGCCAGGCAGAGGCAACCGTGTAGCGGCCTGCCGCGTCATCCAGCGCCGCCTGCATCTCCTCCGCAACGCCCAGTGTTGGCGCAAAAATGAGGACGTGCATTCCGTCACCCCCATGGCCTGTTCCACCAGACCTGTTTCTCCACATAGGGGTATCATAACACCGGGTGCACGAAAAGTCAATGCGGATGTACACCAAATCTTTACCAGAATCTCACCAATCATTCACCGGTGTTGCGCCTGTTTTGTGCTATACTGCGCGAGACCCACCCGGAACCTCGCTTGAGTGAGGAGCCACACAAAAGGAGGTTAGACATGCCCGAGACATACTGCCCCAACTGTGACGCCGACATTCGCGTGAGCAAGCCCCGTTTGGGGGCTACGGTGATCTGCTCCGAATGTGGGATGGCGCTGGAGATCATCAGCACCGATCCCTTCGAGGTGGATTTCCCCTTCGACGAGGACGAAGACGAATGGGAAGAAGAAGAGGAAGAGGCATAGAGGAACAAAGACGGCATATTGTGTACAACCGTAAGCGCTCCGTCTTTCCAGACGGAGCGCTTTTTCGTGCGCACTCTGGCTCTAAAATGCGCCAAATTGCGCACCTGCGTGTTGACAATCGCGCATAATGTGGTAAAATAGAAACGTGAGCCAGCCTCCATCGCCCGCTCTGACTGCCGAAAGACACGCCGCTATCGCCAGGATGGTGGCCCAGCATGGCGCTGTCCGTGTAGCGGACCTGGTGACCCGCTTCGGCGTGCATGCGGCGACTATCCGGCGAGACCTGAAGGCGCTGGAAGAGCAGGGGCGGGCACGGCGCGTGCACGGTGGAGCGGTGGCCATCGAACAAGCCACGGCGGAGAGCACAGGGCTCTCGCCCAGAACCCAGGAAGCACGCATTGGCCAGGCCGTGGCTGGCATGGTGGCCGACGGTGAGACGATCTTCCTGGGTCCGGGGCCGCTCTCGCTGGAGGTGGCGCGTCGCCTGGCCACGCGCTCACGGCTCACGCTCATCACCAACGGGCTCGAGGTGGCTCATTGGGTCGCCACGCACACGTCCCATACGCTGATCGTCACGGGCGGCCAGGTCGAAGGGCGTGATATGGAGTTGGCCGGCCAACTGGCCAGGACTACACTTGCTAACCTGCGGGCCGACCACGTGATCCTGGAATTGGGTGGCATCAGCGCGGTGGGTGGCTTGACCGACGATAGCCTCTCACAGGCCGAGATCGCGCGGACGTTGTTGGAAATCGGGTCACTGGTCATCGTCGTGGCGCCGGCTGAACGGATTGGGCGTGTGGCGGCGGCGTACATCGCACCTGTGTCTGAGGCAGACGTCGTCGTCACGGCCCGCGAAGCCCCTTCGCCGTTCCTGTGGGACCTGAGTGAATCCGGCGTGCGGATCGTCCTGGCTTAGCCTGGCCTGGTTACAGCAATTGTCTAAGATCGCCAGGTCGTCTCAAGATTACAAAGTTGAAAGGAGAACAATCCAATGGCAAATGTAACGTACGAGCACGTGACCAAGACGTTCGGTGACGTCATCGCGGTCAGCGACCTCGATATCGAGGTTCCCGACAAGGAGTTCCTGGTCTTCGTTGGGCCTTCAGGCTGCGGCAAGACCACTTCCCTGCGCCTCCTGGCCGGCCTGGAAGAGGTCACCGAGGGCAACATCTACATCGGCGACCGGCTGGTCAACGACGTACCGCCCAAGGATCGGGACATCGCCATGGTCTTCCAGTCCTACGCGCTGTACCCCCACATGTCGGTTTACGACAACATGGCCTTCGGCCTCAAACTGCGCAAGACACCCAAGAAGGAGATCGAGCGGCGCGTGCACGAGGCGGCCAAGATTCTGGGCATCGAAGACCTGCTGGACCGCAAGCCCAAGCAACTGTCCGGCGGCCAGCGGCAGCGTGTGGCCGTGGGGCGCGCGATCGTGCGCGAACCGTACGTGTTCCTGATGGACGAGCCGCTCTCGAACCTGGACGCCAAACTGCGCGTGCAGGCCCGCGCTGAGATCAGCAAGCTCCATCAGCGCCTGGGGACGACCTTCATCTACGTGACCCACGACCAGACCGAGGCCATGACGATGGGCTCGCGCATCGCGGTGATGAACAACGGCATCTTGCAGCAGGTGGATAGCCCGCAGGTGCTGTACGACACGCCGGTCAACATCTTCGTCGCCGGCTTCATCGGCAGCCCGGCCATGAACTTCCTGGACGCGCACCTGGTGGAGCGGGATGGCAAGCTGGCCGTGGAGTGCCAGGATTTCATCCTGGAGGTCCCGGAGGACAAGGCGAACGTCTACCGCCAATACCTGGGCAAGGAAGTCATCTTCGGCATCCGCCCCGATGACACGCACGACTCTGAGTACGCTCCGCTGGGCATCAAGGGCGCGGTGGTGGAGGCCAAGGTGGACGTGACCGAGTTGATGGGTTACGAGGTTCTCGTTTACCTGGTTACAGAACATATCCCCCAGATCCTGGGCCGCTTCGACCCGCGCACGAGCGCACGGGTGGGCAATACGATGCAGGTTGTCTTCAACATGGATCGCATGCACATCTTCGACAAGCAAACGGAGATGGCGATCCGCTAGAGAGCAGACGAGTAAACGAGTAAACAAGTAGACAAGGAGGATGTCCCCTTGTCTACTTGTTTACTGCTTGAAAGGGAACATCCATGACTGACCTGGACCTGATGCGTACATTGGCCGTTGAAGGCACTACCAAGATTCTGTTGCTCGTGCTGGACGGACTGGGCGGGTTGCCCTTGACCCCTGACGGGCCGACAGAACTGGAAGCGGCGCACACCCCCAACCTCGACGCACTGGTCAGGCACTCCATCTGCGGTTTGAGCACGCCTGTCGCGCCGGGTATCGCGCCAGGCAGCGGAGCCGGACACCTGTCCCTCTTCGGCTACGACCCGCTGCGGTACGAAATCGGGCGCGGGGTGCTGGAGGCGCTCGGCATTGGCTTCGATCTGCAGCGCAACGACGTGGCGGCGCGCGGCAACTTTTGCACGCTCGACCCCCAGACGGGCCTGATCACCGACCGGCGAGCGGGCCGCATCCCGACGGAAGTCGGCGCCCGGCTGTGTGAGAAACTGCGCCAGATTCGCCTGCCGGGCGTGGAAACGTTCATCGAGCCGGTGAAGGAGTACCGCTTCCTGCTCGTGTTGCGGGGTGAGGGGCTGTACGACGGCCTGACCGAGACCGATCCGCAGCAGGTGGGCAAAGCGCCGCTGCCGATCGAGCCGCTGCGCCCCGAGGCGACCCACACCGCAGCGCTGTTCAACCAGTGGATGGCCGAAGCGCGCCAGGTCCTGGCCGACGAGCACCCGGCCAACGGCTGCAACCTGCGCGGCATCGCCAAAAACCCAGGGCTGCCCCAGATGCCGGAGGTCTACAAACTGCGCTGTGGGGCCATCGCCACCTACCCGATGTACCGGGGCGTGGCCAAACTCGTCGGCATGGAGGTGCTCCCGACAGGAGAGGAGATCGAGGACGAGATCAAGACACTCAAGGCTCACTGGGCCGACTATGATTTCTTCTTCTTCCACGTCAAAAAGACCGACAGCCAGGGGGAGGATGGAAACTTTGAGGGCAAGGTGCACGTGATCGAGCACTTTGACGCGGTGTTGCCGGACATTCTGGCACTGAAGCCGGACGTGGTGATCGTCACGGGCGACCATTCCACCCCGGCGGTGTGGAAAGCGCACAGTTGGCACGAACTGCCGGTGCTCTTGTGGGCCAGGTACATCCGGCCCGACGGCGTGACCAAGTTTGGGGAACGGCCCTGCATGGCCGGCGGCCTGGGGCACGTCCACCATACCGACCTGTTGCCGCTGGCGCTGGCCTGCGCAGGCAGGCTCACCAAGTTTGGGGCCTGACCTGGTCCACCGGCCCACTTGGGCATATCGGAGTCCCGAACTTGTTGGGGTTTTCCCCACCGGCTAGGCAAGAATCGCCCCAACAAGTTGGGGACTCCCCACCTTGGGACATTTCTCAACAAGGCCCTCCCGACCACGCCCACTCTCCCCTTATGCTCGGGCCGGTCTCCCGACCGTGCCCGCTCGCTTGTTTGCAATGGACAGGCAGGCCGTGATATAATGGCGCTACTACCGGATGCTCGATGCTAGACGAAGGAACTGAGAAGCGACGTATGGAGCCATTGATCACGGGGGCACGCGAACTGGGCATCACGCTCACCGACCGCCACCTGGCTGCCTTCGAGTCCTGTTACCAGGAACTGGTGGCCTGGAACCAGCGTTTCAACCTGACCGCCATCACCGATCGGGAGGGGGTGCTGGTGCGCCATTTCCTCGATTCGCTTTCCTGCCTCAAGGCGCTGCCGCGGGCAGAACTGGCGGCCGGTGCGCGGGTGATTGACGTGGGCACAGGCGCGGGATTTCCGGGCTTGCCGCTCAAGATCGTCTGCCCTGCCATGCGGCTGACGTTGCTCGAGGCGACGCGCAAGAAGGTGACCTTCCTGGAGCACGTCGTGCACCTGCTGGGGCTCAAGGACGTCGAGGTGATCCACGGACGGGCGGAAACACTGGGGCACGAGCCGGCACACCGCGAGCAGTATGAGTGGGCATTGGCGCGCGCTGTGGCAGAGATGCCGACGCTGGCCGAATATCTGCTGCCGCTGGTGTGGGTGGGCGGCACAGCGTTGGCGCAGAAAGGGGAGGGCGCGGCAGCCGAGGTGCACGGAGCCGACGCGGCCATCGTCACACTGGGCGGACAGGTGCGGCAACTGGTGCCGGTGGAGTTGCGCGGGCTGGCCGAAACCCGTTACCTGGTCGTGGTGGATAAAGTGGCCGCCACGCCAGAAAAGTATCCCCGCCGCCCAGGTGCGGCCCAGAAGCGACCATTGAGGTGAGAGAGAAATGCCCGCACCGCTGTTTTATCCTTCATTCGATGCATTGCGCCTGGCCGACAGGCTCGTGAGTGAGATCGGGAAGCAGACGCCCGGCTACGAGGGACGGGTGGGCACGGCCTGGTACTGGCACCTGCCGGGGGGCATCCTGGTCGTCGCCTGTCTGGATTACACGGTGACCGAGGAGCGCTGGGACGTGCTGCGTGCGCAGGCCAGCACGCCGCGGGCGGGAGTCTTTAGCACGGCCGATTTCCCTTTCAGAGCCTATGCCACTTCGCTCACCTCGCCTCCCTTCATCCACGACCTGCAAGGAGTGGCCGAGTGGTCGAACCGGCTCTACTTCCAGATGGGGCATTTGATCGAGGACGCGGTGCATTGGGTCAACATGCTCCACGCCGTCGCCATCTCGCCCCAGATCAGTCCTCCCGCTTCCATCCCCACGCTCAGCCCGCTCGAGCGGCGGCTGGTGCAGTACGCGCTGAATGAACTGGGGGGGAGGTTCGACGTCAACGGGCTGCACCAGGCCTTCGGCGACCAGATTCCTCTTGCCCGGCTGCGCAAACTGGCGCAGGCGTGGGAGGCCAGGGAGTTGCTCACCGAACGCCCCCGGCGGGTGACGTATGCCTTGCAGTTGCTGGCGGAAGAGGAGCGCCCTGGCAGTGGATGAACACACGGCCCGTCGCAAGGCCAACCGCCGGCTGGTCGAGCGCGTGGGCAACATGGTGATGGCCGATCAGCCGCACCTGACCCAATCTGAGGACCGACCCGTATGGCGCTTCGATGCCTTCGTGACTTCCCTCTCACATGCACCTCGCGGTCCCATTGGGTACATAGACGTGGACACCACTACCGGTGAAGTTCTGGCCACCGACCGTGCTGTAGAAGAAATGAGACGGCATGGCGTTTCCCTCCAACGTACTGTGACAAATTGACGATGATCCCAACCTGTGATATGATGTTGTCCAAAGTAGGTGCAGGTTTGGAGGACGCAAATGGAAGCCACACTTGAGCAAATTCCGCGCACCGGCAAGGTTGATCTGACGATTCAGGTCTCCACGATCATCAACTACTCCGCAGAAGCAGCCCGGCGGTTGGTAGGGCGCTTCGTAGCAAACGAAATCAGCTACCTGTTGCGCTGTGGTGCCCCAGGGCTGGTGGTGGCCGAGCGTCTCTACTGGCGCGTGCCTATCACTCTGGCGTTTCCGACCACCGGCCCTGTGGGTACGGTAGGGACGATTGACGTGGACGTCGAAACCGGCCAGCTTTCCATTACTCCCGAACAGATAGCGGAGATCACACGCCATGCCGAAAGCCTCGCTGCCGCATATTCCACCGTTGAACGTCCCGCATCGTGAGCAAACGCAACCCTCGGACTGCCTGGCGGCGTGTGCGGCAATGATACTGGCCTACCTGGGCTGTCCTGTAGATTATGCGCGACTGCTGGCAATCCTGCAAATCGGCCCTCTGGGTGCGCCTCGCCGGAATATCTTGCGCCTGACCCGCCTGGGAGTGGATGTGACGTACCGTGAAGCCACATTTTCCCTCATCGCTACCTATCTGCAAGCCGGTCAGCCCGTCATTGCCTTCGTGGATACTGGCGAACTTGCCTATTGGTCGGCCGTCACCAACCATGCAATCGTCGTGATCGGACTGGAGGCCGAGCACGTCATCGTTAACGACCCGGCATTCGCTGCTGCACCACAACGGATCCCCCTCGGCGAGTTTGAGTTGGCCTGGCTCAATTGCGACAACGCCTGTTCTGTCGTCGTTGTTCGCAGGCCGACGTAGCGCTCCCACCAACGGTTTTCAGTCTGGGTCAGGCACGATTTCACCCATCAACCAGTATGGCCCGTCACACTGCTCGGGCAGCGGGGCGCGCAATGCGCGCTCCAGGTCCGCCGTCAACGGTACCTCGCCGCCCCCCATGCGTATCTCTTCACCGACGCGCGCGACGGCCTGGCCATTTCTGTCCAGTATCTCGATCACGCCCTCGTGGTTGTTCAGGAAGTAGTCCGTTTGCCAGATAATCAGATACCCCTCGTCGCTGTCGCCCGCACTGGCGCGCAGGCAGCCATCTTTCACGACGAGCGTGCCTACCAAAAGGGCGGTCATGAAAGTTGAGGTACGCATTCTCAACTGGGGGAAGTGAATCGAAGGTTCAGGTGTCACAGCGAAGGGAACGTCGTCGCCGAGCGGCTCATAAACGGTGACGACCTCCACGTGGTCCGGCAGCCGAACGTTGACCTCTTTCAATGTGGCATCGAACAGCGCGCGGTCGGTCACGTAAATCTCAATCCGGCTTTCCTGGACGTTGCCGCCGGAGGAGAAGGACAACCCCAGGGAGAGCCCGGCCTCTTCGAGCAGCCGATGGGCCTCGCGCTGGGCTGCCATGAGTTCGGCGTAGGTAGCCTCGGCAGGACGCACTTCGATCAGGCCGGCCAGGGAAGTGTCTGCGACGTACGGCCGTATCGTTTTCTCGCCGTCACGGGTAAAGGCCACGACGACGCGGTACTCGGGTTCGTGTTGGAGCCACAATCCGGCGAACGTTTCCGCCTCGTATTGTTCCAATGCTGTACCGAGTATGCCGGCGGCATCCTGTTGCAGGGTTGCGCGGCGGATGGCTTCGGCTACTGCCGTCCGCGTGGCCTGAGCGCTGCGTTCAGCCTGAGAAGGGCCACAGGCAACCAGAATGACGCACGTCAGCGAAAATGCCAATATGCGGGACACGCTCTGTTTCATTGCGGTCACGTTTTCCTGACCTCACTTCTACTGAAAGTGCGCACACGGATGAGCCATCCGACGATTGCGAGGTACATTACAGTCCACTGGCACACCTACGGAACCACTCCCCACAGCCGCACCGCCGCTCCAGACACGCCGAAGGCCAGGAGGGTGCCGCCAGGGGAAAATGCCACGCTGTTCACCCCGAACGTGGGCTCCTTCAGTACAAGCAGAAAACCTCCGTCAGTAACCTGCCACAAACATACTGTACCATCCTCTGACCCCGAAGCCAGGATTCTACCGTCGGGCGAGAAAGCCAGGCTTCGCACACAATCTGTGTGTCCTTCCAGCGTGTGCACAGGGCTCCCACCAGCAACTTGCCACAGACAGACCTCGCCGGCCTGTGATCCCGAAGCCAGGGTCTTTCCATCAGGTGAGAAGGCCACACTCTGCCCCCCTCGTCTCTCCAATGTATGCACAAGGGTTCTATCGGACACGCGCCACAAGCAGACCGTGTCGTCTCCCGAGCCTGAAACCAGGGTTGTTCCATCTGGGGAGAAAGCCACGCTACGCACACTCTGCCGATGTTTTTTTAGCGTGCACAGAAGGTTGCCCTCCGGTACTTCCCACAGCCGCACGATGTTGTCACCTGCGCCAGAGGCCAGTGTCCTCCCATCCGGAGAGAAAGCCACACTGCTTACAGGGACGGGCCTTGCATGCTCCTGCAACGTGCACAGGAGCGTTCCACCCGATACTTTCCACAGCCGCACCGTACCGTCCCTGGATCCCGAGGCCAAAGTCTCCCCGTCCGGGCTGAAAGCCACGCTCCACACCTCGTCTGCATGCCCTTCCCAGATACCCAGGCATTCTCCGCCCTCAACTCGCCAGATCCACACGCTCTGGTCTGTGCACCCCGAGGCCAACAGAGATCCATCAGGAGAAAAGGCCACACTCATCACTCCGACATTAGCCCGGGCGAGCCGGCCTGGCTGAGAGTGCCACAGAGAGGTCATCCCCTGCAAGCGCTCTGCCCATTCATGGGCCGCGAGTTGTTGCCGGGCAGATGGCTCCATCGGCTTCAGCTCAACCTCTTCTGGCCGGGTCACAGTCACCTCGGGCGGTGCCGTTGAAATGTCTGCGGCCAGTTCATCCAACCGTTCCAGCCGTTGCCGAGCCTCTCTCCAACGGTGTGCTGCCAGCAATTGCCGGGCCTCCTCCAGGCACTGCTGCGCCTGGGCCAGGCTCTCCTCGCAGCGGTGCAATTCCCCCTCACGCGCCTCCAATGCACGGAGTTGGTCTTCTAACGCCCGCCGTTCCTCCCCCACGGCCTCCCGTTCTCCGGCCAGATTGCCCTCGTCTTCCTGGATTACCGCCTCCCACTGCCCGATCTCCTCCCCTACCTTTTGCTCCCCCTCTTGCCCCTGGCTTGCCTGCTCCAACAGTGCCCCTACGTCGCGGTAGCCCGGCCAGAGCACCTCCAGTGCCTGTCCCAACCGTCTGGCCTCCTCCCAGTTGCCCTGCGCGAGTTGCTCCTGGAGCGCCTGGTAAAGGCTTTCGGCTGTCCTTTTCAGCGCCGTCGGCTTTTCATCTTCAGTCCCTGTTTGCTCTGGCTTTGGCTTCTCGGCCGGCTCCTTGCTTACTTTTTTCGCTCCGGCCGGCAGCGCTGCCAGCCACTCGCCGAACGTCGGGCAATCTCGCAGCATCTCCGAGCGCCACGCGCGTTCAAACAACGACGCCACTCTATCACCCCACCGCTCCTCCAAGAACGCGGCCAGTGCCTGGAAGCGCTCGCTCTCCTGCTGCATCTCCTGCGGGTCGAAATAGTTCTCTCCCCAGGCGGACTTCCGCACCTGTTCGTTGCACCAGCCCAACATCTCGCCCAGGAGGACTGCCCCTGCGAAGCGGTCGGCTGTCGGACTCCACAGCCCCCGTGGTGCTGTCTTGTGCGCATAGCCGGAGGACCCGCTGGGCAACAACTCCGGCTGATCCAGCCCTGGCCCGTAGAATTGCTCCACGTCCACCAGCACGACCAGGCCCTCACCTCCGGCCCCTCTCCCTGTGGGAGAGGGGAGTAGTCCCGGCAGGAGTACGTTCGGGCCGGAAAGATCACAGTGGGCCAGGCCACATTCTTCCATCCCGGCCAGGATTTGGGCCAGGCGTCGCGCCAGCGCCAGGCTCTGTCCTGGGGCCAGGTCCTGTTTTTCCAGCATGACTTCCATCCAGGTGGGACCTTCGATCCAGGGCATGAGCACGGCGTAGTTGAGGTCAGGATATTGGCGCAGCAGTTCTTCGTGGCGCAGTGCGCTCAGCACTGTGCGCTGGCACACCTGCAGGCCGGGCAGATCGGCGAAGGGGGCGAGTTTATCGGCCAGGGAGACCAGTGCGGATATGCGATAGCGGGCCTTGAAGACCTTGAGGGCACGGTTCTCGCCATCCTGGGCGATTAGTTGGTAGACGATGCCGGCACGCCCCTCCTGGCCGTAGGGGATCCCCGGCGCGGCGGGGTGCTCGGCGACGCGATAGACGATGCCATCTATGGTCAGTTCTTGCTCTGCTTCGGGTCGGAAGCTCATTCCACTCCTGAACCATTATGAGTCCACGGCGCGACCTCTGAGCAACAGCACAGCCGCGCCGTTGAAAATAGCGTTCAGCAGAAACGCCAGTTGCCAGACAGTGCTCCACCAAAGGTTAAGTTGCACTGTTAAATCTATATCACGTCCCGCCTCGGTAAACCACACGGCGTGTACCCTCCCGGCTGCCGCCCTTCCCAGCGCCCAGCAACCAGTCCAGCCAACCACGGTGACAAGAAGCCACCAGGGTGTTACAGAAGTAACTTTTCTCGCCACCAGCCACTGAGCCAGGCCTACCACCGCACCCACCGCCGCCCAATCGACGAAGCCAAGCCACTGGTTATCAGCCACAAGACTGCTAAGGCTCAACAGCCCTGCCCAGCCAGCCAGCATAATGACCAGCCACAGAATTGCCCTGCCGGTGGGATACCCGAACCACGCGACAGGTTTGCTGATCGCAGCAGGTGCTTGAGGAACTGCCCTGTGCAATTGTGCCTCCAGGCGGTCAACGATCATGGCAATCTCATGCCTGACTGTGCTTCCCTCCGGAGCCACCTGCAGCGCGCGACGGTACGACGCCAGCGCTTTCTCTACGTCCCTCGCCTTTTCCCTCTGTGCTCCATGCTCTACCAAGGCGCGTACATAGGCTTCTGCCACCAGTTCCGGCGCGAGGGAGTAGGCATCCTCGATCTCTTTCAGGGCCAACTCCACCTGGCCCAGTGCCATTAACGCGTTCGCCTTTTCCACGCTTGCCCACGCAAGTCGTTCTTGAGCATCTCTTTGTTCCACCGTGCCATCCTCCTTCCTCGGCGAAATGGCAACTAACCATTCTCCAAAAGCCGGACAGTCCGCCAGCGTTTCCGATCTCCAAGCTCTTTCGAACAAGGCTGCGATCCTATCTTTCCACCGCCCCCTCAACACTCCTGCCAGCAGACGGTAGCGATCGCTGTCCTGCTGCATCTCAGACGGATCGAAGTAGTTTTCCCCCCACGAGGCCTCCCGCACCTGTATGTCGCACCAGCCTAGCATTTCTGCCAGCAGGACCGCCCCCGCGAAGCGATCAGCATCGGCAGCCCACAACCCATCAGGGGCAGTCTTGTGGACATAGCCGGGGGAGCCACCGGGCAACACTTTGGACCGCTCCAACCCTGGCCCGTAGAGCTGCTCGACGTCCACCAAAGCAATGAGTGGTGATCTCTTTACTCCCTCTAGCCCTGGCAGCAGCACGTTTGGCCCCGACAGGTCGCAGTGGGCCAGGCCCTGTTCCTCCATCACCGCCAGCACTTCAGCCAGTGAACGCGCCAGGGCCAGGCTCTGCTCCGGGGTCAGTTCGCGTCGCTCTCCCATGACTTCCACCCAGGTCGGTCCTTCGATCCAGGGCATCAACACGGCGTAGGTCAGGTCGGGATGTTGGCGCAACAGGTCCCCGTGCCGCCGGGCGCTCAACACAGTGCGGCGGCAGACGGAGAGGCCGGGCAGTCTGGCAAAGCGATCAATCCTATCGGCCAGGGAAACCAGCGCGGGTATGCGGTAGCGCGCTTTGAAGACCTTGAGCGCGCGCCTCTCTCCGTCCTGGGCAACGAGTTGGTACACGATGCCCGCGCGCCCCTCCTGGCCGTAGGGTATCCCTGGGGCTGCCGGGTGCTCAGCAATGCGGTAGGATGCGCCGTCTATCACCAGTTCCTGGTTGACTTCAGGCTGGAAGGGCATCAGGGGCCTCCGTTGGGTTTAAATGACGTGTCCACTATGGATACAAGGTGGTAACGAATTGAGCCTCACCGCCCGTCACGTGGAAAATGCAAGCGGGTTTCACCGGGTTATGCTGTGAGTCGAAGGCAATCGGCCCGGTGACCGCTTCAAATCGCATCCCTTCCATCGTCTGGGCAACCTTCACCGGGTCGTCTGCACCGGCCTTCTCGACAGCCTGGAACAGCACGTTGGCTGCATCATAGCCCAGCGTGGCCAGGGCGTTCGGCACAGAGCCGTACCTGGCCTGGTACTTCTTCACCCACTCCTGGACAACCGGGCGCGGGTCTTCGGGGGCGCAGTGGTTCGTAAAGTAGCCACCCTCCGTCGCCGTGCGGTCCAGTTGGGCCGAGTCCCAGTCATCACCGCCCATCATGACGGCGGTGATGCCCTTCTCACGGGCCTGGGCCGCAATGACATTGACGGTCGAGCAGCAATTCCCGTTTTGGGATTGTCTACCACCCATCTGTAAGTCCGAGGGCGCAGAAAACGGGACCACAGATTGACGTTTTGGCATCCCCCCCCCCAAATGAAGCCAGCGGATCCTCTCACAACGGAAAGTAGCAAAAGCGCAGCCAGGGTAGACACGAAAATGCCCCCTTGATTCTGCGTTCTCTGACAGTGAATCACAGCCGCCTCCATGCACAATCAAGT
>Ga0315285_10000498_pt1 | contig 40724 bp, 66 predicted proteins | sample YL17G09_36_MG_FD_203698 | JGI IMG/M metagenome (GOLD analysis project Ga0315285, IMG submission 203698) | Sediment microbial communities from Yellowstone Lake, YNP, Wyoming, USA - YL17G09_36 | ecosystem: Environmental > Aquatic > Freshwater > Lake > Sediment | place: USA: Wyoming | collected...
AAACGGTATACATCCCCGCCACCACCGCAGCCATAATCTCGGCCTCGGTATAACGGTCCAATTGTTTAAGGCTATCGATAACGGGAGACAGATAAGGGAGTCCCCGGCTTTGCCCTGGCCTCAGCATCCGGTAAAGGTGGATGACGTTACGTAGTCCGGTTTTTTCACCAAAGGCCGGGATCACGTCCCAGGTTCCTCCGGTTTGGGCATTTAAAAGATTTCCGGGATGGCTTTGGCGAATATGATAAGCAACGGGAATGCCCTCGATCGTTTTTTGGACTCCCGCAGCCAGAAGGTTGGTATCTCTGACGTTGTCTCTATTGCAGATACGGTCCGCCTCGATGATCTGAAGTCTCATATCGTAGGGCAAGGGGAGCCGCTTGATCTTCGGGAGTAAAATAAAAACATCTCCGTTTTCGAGCGTCTGTCTAAAAACCAGTTCCTGGATCGAGGCGAAATTGAGGATCCGGCAGGCGTCGCATTCCTGTGATTCGGCCCAGAGACGAAATTCGCGCTCCGTTTTCTTCTCCCAGACGTCGGCCTCCTGATCCGTAAATTTGAGAACGTCGCGATCCAGGCGTGCCTGAAGCTTTAATCCGGTGCCGATTACATTTGTGGTGGCTGTGTTTACCGCTCCGGTCGCCAGGGGGGCATTCCGGATTAAATCGCGGCTGCGGTCTCGAAGCGTGGGGAGATCGGGAAGGATTGCGGAGTCCGCATCGACACCATGCGGTTTCCATGTGGAAAGCGATCGCTTGGAGGTTGAAGCCCCAGTATATGAACCGACAATGGATAACATCCAGCGTGCTTTGAATCGTTGATGGGCCGTAACGGGAGCAAAATATTCGATAATCCGATCAACGATGTTTTTCTCCGGAGGATTTAATTTGGTCATCATCCCACCGGCGTCACGGCTCTCACCTTAATCCCGCCGTCGCTGAGTTCTTTAACTTTTCGATCCCAGGACATGATGTTCTCCTTGATCAACTTCCCATCGGCCCGGCTCAAAGACCGCCCACCGATCGAATAAGACTGTCCGGAAGCGACCTTATCGTCGGCCTCCATCCAGAGAGCCAATTTTGCTTCTGCCTGCGCAAGCGTGATTCCAGCCATTTGAAAAAGATTCTCTTATATTTCAATTTTGAAAGGAAGACCCATTTTGTGTATTTTGTGCCTTATTGTAGAAAATCTTTTATAGGAAAGGAGTATTTTTATGAATTTTTATGAACTTGGTAGGTTTTTATATAAAGGTCAACAGATTCTGAGGTTATTCGGAGGCCCCTAAGATTAGGGAATCTTGAATGACCGATAAGATAGCCATCTCTTACTAAATTCAAAACAGTATTGGGATGAACAGATAAAATTTCTGCTACTTCATCAACCCTTAGCAATCGCTTTTCCATCTTTTTGTTCCATTTCTTCAAACCATTTTTTAACATCGGTTTTCCTAAATCTGATATGACCATAAAAGTTCAAGGTGGGCGGGAGATCCCTTTTCTCAGAAATCCATCTTTTAATTTTATTTGGGGTAACCTGAAGAATTGTTGCAAAATCATCTATTGTAAGCAAAACCTCTATCCCGAATAATTCTTCAATATTGAGATTTTCCCCTAATTTCATATTTTTCGAATGTTTTAACCATTCTTTCGCGCCTGTACGTGATTTCGTCTCTTCAAGGGTCATTTTCGCCTGCGTTGTCAATTCAACATTTTGATCGAAAACTTCTCGAATGTACATCATTAATTTTTCAGATGGTTTAAACCATTCTCCATTCACCCGGGAATCTTGATATCGTAAATGCAAAGCAAACTCTTCTTCCCACGTACCCTTTTTAATGGCTAAGATATCAAAGGCGAATGGTAATCCACCCTGTAGATTCTGCAATCTTCGTACAGCTTTTTTGGCAATTCCTATTTTTACTAATTTATTATTGCACTCCTGAATAAAATATATTTGCCCTTCTTTTTGTGATCTGGGCATTCCGGGAATCATTTTCTCCCCCTTAAGAGTCTTCTAAAAAATGTTTTAATCCGGGTCCATTTCTTTGGCTTGCTAAAAGGCGCCCTGGGCTGACTCGTAAGTCTTCTAACATCCTTTTCCTTCAGATGAAGCCGGATCTTCATGCCGTTATCAAGAATCAGGACCGCTTTTCTCATCAAAACTCCTTATACCAGATGGATTCGTAAATCCCGGTGATCTGGCCCAGAACATCATGGACCGCCTTCCAGACTTCGTTATAGTCGTGACCGCAAATGAGTCTTTTGCATTTCGGCAGCCAGAGCTCGATATCCTTTTTTACCGTTTCATAGGAATGATCTCCGTCGATGAAGACCATATCCGCATCGGTGTTATACATCTCGGCAGCATCCCGGCTGCTCATCTTCATAATTTCAAGGTTCGGATACTGGCCCACATTTTCCACAAATCTTTCATAGATCTTTTCTTTTTCAGCGCGGTCCCGCGTCGAAAATTGGGCATCCGGGCTCCCCTTGAAATGATCCACGCACCAGACCTTCCCCCGGCATCCTTCCAACAATGCCTTGGCCGATCTTCCTTTCCAACAACCAATCTCGACGACAGAACTCATTTCTTTCGCCCGGTCTTCCAACCATTCAAGCTCGAGTTCGGTGGTCCAGCCTTCGATATTGTTATCGATGGGACGATCCGGAGCTTGTTTTATGATCATCCTCTGCCAGTTGACGGGGTAGGCAATGGGACCTTCCCAATGCAGGAGAGGAATTTGAGTATGACACCAGATTTCATATCCGATTTTTCTCGCCCGCTCGCAAAAAGCATAGTCTTCTGAATAATAATGACGGATACCGAAATCTCTTTCAACAAAAGCCAGCCACAAAGCCCAGCTCCCAGGAATATCAATATCATCACCTTCAAATTGCTTAAACCTTTCCCAATAGAGTTCGGGATAAGATTCGATCATTTTGACAAGGGCATCCTTTCTCATAAAAATAAAGCCACCGTTTAGCCATTTGATCTTGATCGTCCCATCTGGCCGCACAGACTCGCCGTGAAGAAACTTTGAGACCGGCATATTACCTTTGGGGCCTTTGTCTGTTTTAAAAGAATAGGTTGCACCGATGATCGGTCGATCGCTCTGAATCATCATGTTGATGGCCTCGGCAGGAAAGCTCACATCTTCATCGAGAATAAAATAGTAATCATAGACATCCCCTTCATCATAAAGTTTCTTCCAGATACCCAATAGTGTGGATCGAGACCGATCGATGGTGCTTCCCGTTACCCTCTGGAAAAGAAATTGATGTTCCGGATTTTTTTCAACCATCTCCACCAGGGAGTTCTCAAACATGGGATGAAATTCGAGTGAATAGGCTTTAAAATTTTTCAGCCCAATCTCCTGAGCCAGCTCCAGGACACGCTCTTTTTTCATTATTTTATACTGAGAGATCGCAACGAAGATCTTCATACTTATCCTTCCTACCTCTGCCGCACTCAGGCATTATTTCTCTGGAATCATCCCACGAGCTTTGACCGCTTCGAGTTCTTCTTCGAAAGAGGGAAAGTCCTGATCATCACCCATAAGAGAAGAAGAGGGTTTTTCTTCTCGTGATTGATGAGGCAGTAAAAGCTGGCCACCCCTGCGGAATGATTCAATGGTCTGGAGATCTCCCTCGAAAAAAATCTGCAACGGGTAATGCGTCTCCTTACGACCAGACCCATGCGTCTCCCTCAACACTCTTTTCAGCTTCAATGGGATCCCTGAAAAGCGGCCGATGAGACCGGTGAGATAATCGAATCCAGAATTTAAATCGATGATACTGTTCCGGCTACCTATATCGATTTGATAACAACCGGCGATGCTTACTTTTGGCAGAACGAAAATTAAATGGCCTCGGGGTCCGCATCCTTTACCCAAAGTCTCACAAGGGCAGCTCCTCTCCTCCCGTTGATCCGCGCCATTGGATCGGCGAACTCGGACGCCATCTCCCAAACACTTCAATCCACCAGCACCCCACCATTCGAGTCTCTGAGGAAAAATAATTGCAGGATCGTTGACGGGAAACAGAATGTCGAGTTCCGTCGGCTTCTCTCCGTAGATCTTCTTCACTTCCGCAGGACAGACAAAAAAAGGAACTTCCTTAGGGTGTGTTTTACCACCTTCCGAAATAACTTTTTCGCCCAACCGGATCTTCCCGATCCTTGGCAGCCGGCGGATATCGGAGAGACCTTTTATTTTTGTAAAACCTTCCATTGGATTCTCACTTGAAATGGGAGAGGATGAGGTTCATCTTGCGTCTCAATATCCGTAGCGCTTCAATATGCGTTCGGAGTAATTTTATATAGAGGCCATCACAGGCTTTTTTGTCGAACCCTATTGGTTTAACATCCCATTCAATATCCAAATAACGAGGCACTTTCATACCACTCCTTTCGAAATCTGCCTTCTCCGGTCTCCCTGATCCCGTAAAATAACTTTCACCCCACCATGATATTCCGGATCGGCCAGGGCAAATGCAATAACCGTCGCATCGAGTAAGTGATTCGCCTGTTTTTTCCGTATCCAGGCCGATTTTCCGTCTTTTTGGATCCTCTTCTCTTCCGCCAATAAATGATTAAGATACTCTTCATCGGTCTGGTTATGAAATGTGAAGAGACCGCTGATAGTCCTTTTTCTAAATTCAACTTGGCATTTTCCGCAAGAGAGCGACTCACCGGATAATATCTCTAATGTTTTGAATTTGTTCATTGTGTGACACTTCGGACATTCGTAATTATTTCTTGATAGATGAAACCAGAGAGCGTCCTTCATCATATCGGTGTTGATTTCAAGAAGGATAACTCCGCCGGGGATTACTCTTCCTTTATCTCCCGGCATCTTCTCAATCCGGCTTTCTTTGACGCGGTGCGTCGAAGCGTGGGACATCCCTTTCGTTCCAATCAATCCGGGTCTCTTCATTCTCCGTATAAAATCATAAGCCGCCGCGGTCATCGTCGTATCCACGGTCTCATATTGCCCGCCGCCCGTATCGATCCCAATTCTCCAGATCATAAATTGTCTATCCTCACCATCGATGCGATAAGTCCAGTGAGAAACCAATTTTTCCAGTTCGCTGGTATCATAATCACCGGCGAGCCATCCGTAATGAACGAGATGAGAGCTCATATCAGGTTTCCATGCAATTATTGAAAACCAAAATCCTCCCTGTCCGGGATCGATTCCGCATGTGAGAGCCACGGTATCTTTGGGACAGATCAATGGAGCCAGGTTGATCTTGTTTTTCATCAATTCCAGTTCCGTTTCCGAAAATACCACTTCTTCCCAGGGCCTGGCGGCATTATACATTCTCCAGTTCCGCATCGGTGCAAAGTCCTGGCCCCCTTCCAGTTTTTGATTCGCTTCAAGAAAGTCCTTTGCGATAATCCCGAATGTCCCCCCACTGAAAGGCGAATACCATTTTGGAAGATGGAAGCCGATCTTTTTGACTCGTCTGTCACTAAGCACATCATCGAGGGGTATCGTCTCTTCGGTCTTTGCCCGGATATTCTTCATAATCTGCTCACACGGATCCGGAATCAACCTCGCCCTCCATTCCCCTTTTGTGAGCATTCGGATCTTATCCATATTCGATATCTTGCCCTGACAGGCTTCGCATTCATACCAGGCGATCTCCTCGACCACAACCGGATCATGGTCATCACCGAACCGGACATTCTCCCAGTAAAGGATTTGTATCACGCCACAATGGGGACAGGGAATCCAGTATTCAAAAACATACCGGCAACTTTTGAGTGCCTGCCAGATATTGCCTTCCGGCGCAGTAGGTGATGAAGCGAGGATCTCCTTCCGGTTTGAAAACGTTGTTGTAGTTTGCTCGATCCCCTTGATCGGATCGATCGCATGTTCACCGACCGCTTTTTTTATTTCATCCGCTTCATCCACGATTAAATACCGGTTTGACCTCGTCGTGGTTTGGCTCTCCGATCCTGCCCAGGCCATCGCCAGGACCATCGTCACAAAATTCATCCGGAGTTTTGTATAGTCATCCGGATTGTCAGGTATTCGTTTCCGGATCTCTTCACAGGCCTGAAAAATCGGATCCAGTTTCGTTTCAAAATATTCCTTCGCTTTATCCCGGGTCGGCAAGAGAAAGGTTGCAGGACCTGGATCCTGCGCGATCACGTAAGAAATATATGGACATAACACCCCCATGGTTTTCCCAAGTTGTCGTCCCCAAACTAAAATAATCGTTTCGACAAAAATATTTTCGAGCGCCCGAAGCGGACCTTTGGTATAGGGAGTCCGGGAAATCCGGAGCAATCCGGGTTCCGCCGCCATCTTCTCCGAGAGCCGAACATTTTTTTGAATCCATTCCGGAATGGAAATGTCATCCGGTGGCCGCACCCTGTTTTTGATCTTGTTTAGAATATCGATTCTTAATTGTTGGTTTGGGTGCATGTAGTGGCTTCGCCATTTGTTCCAAATAATAATTATGCTCTTTGCGAAGAAGCATTTCGATTTCTTTTTGATCTTTACATAGCACAAGAGCGGGCGACAATCTTTTAGCCAAACCTTTAATTCCTTGAGAAAATTCAACAACCAAAATCGAAAGTATTTCCTCGAGTTGTTCCACCGGAATAAGTTTTTTTTCCATCTCTGCGGCCTTACATTCATCCTGTCTCCGTTTCGCCCGTTCTCTACGAAGTTTCTCCTGTCGAATATCGCCGTAATCGTCACGCGGGCTCCAAATATTGTTCCTGATCCAATGCAGACAGTTCTTTAACGGATAGCATTTCTTTTTCTTGTTGTAAGGGAGGCCCTTCTCCCTCCAATGCCGAAGCGTTTCCCGACTAATCGTGAGTAAATAAACCATCTGTTTTGAACTGATTTGAAATTCATTCACACTTCCCTACCTGCAATGGTCAACCTGAAAAAAGTTTGGCTCGCACGTGAGGATTGCGGGTTTACGCGTCTCATCGGTCAAGGCTCCTGGAAGGACCCATCATTTAAACTTCACCTTTGATCGTTTCTCTAATTGATCCCAAAAGATCCACTTAAAATAGGCCAGGACGTCCGAGGATGCGATATCCCATATGGCACCCCTCACTAATGCCGGGATAGATGGACCACGATTCACTTTCCAACTGAGTGGATATCGTTCTTTCCCTGTGCGAATCATCGCGCCGGTCCAACCCTTTTTCGAGGTCCTGATAAATGCGTGAGGGATTCGCATCGCATTGCGCTTTTGCACAAATGCCGTTACGCCTTTGGCATCTTGAACCGCGTGGAAATGATGATAAAGGGAAAGGATCTTTCCTTTTACTCTAAACATAATTTCATTGGATGTCTGGGTCGTTCGCACTATTTCTATCGCCTCTTTGGCCTTTGAAGTTTCAATATTATAATTGCTCGTAACCAGATCGACAATCTGCTTCTTGCCAAACGTCGCCGATTGATCAAGGGCCGATCTCATTGCCTTTCGAATCAGATCGCCGCTAAAGGTTTGTCTGAGATCCTCGAGGCCTTCTAATTTTAAATCCATCTTGAAAAGTTGAGCCATAAGAAATTAACCTCCTTTCCGAGGCGGCCAGTTACCCATCGCTCGCCCAATAACTCAGTTCATCATCGGCAGCTTCTTCTGGACTATCTTCAAGGCGAATTTCAAAAGCAGCACTTCCCAGGGGAGTTGAATCATCGCTCATCGCTTTTGTTTGTTCTTCTGCTTCTTCTTCAGATAATCCCCTTTCAATCATCCTCTCCTTGTATCGTTTTAACCATTCTTCCTTTTCCATCTCTCTTCCCCTTTATATTCCTTCTGTAATGCTCGGCATTTTCATTCGCTCTGGATGCTCATTCTTGAACTTCACAAATTTACAAAAGATAACATCAACATGAACTTCACATGGAAAGGTTTCCTTACCTAATAACTCAAATACCAAACCTTGGAAACCTTGCATCGCCTTTGCTACATCTTCTTTCTTATTAAGTGAAAATACCTTCTTGGTTTGGATTGGTTCATCCTTATCCATTTCCCCTCCTCCCCAGCTCATCACTTGTCTCAATAATTATTTTACCTTCGCGGCCCCATAATTTCGTGGCATGAATATCCCATATTCCGGAATCGTTCTTATAAATCGCATCACCCAAGGCCTTGATCAGATTATCGAGGTCCGGTTTATTTCGATGTGCCAAACCTTCTAATTGAGATTTTTTCTTTTCAGACCAGCTCTCGGGCATCGGCAAAACAAAAGTCACATGGCCACGGCAACATGGAAGATTAATCTTTCTCATACGACAAAGATCACAAAAATTCCAATATCGATTTGTGGCTGGTCTCTTTTTCCACTTGTCACCGTGAACCATACGGGGTTTAGCAATAGGACAAATATTATATACCATAAGCATTATGGAAGCCTTTTCCCTGCTTTATAAAGTTCGGCGGCCTGTTTAAAGGAAATGGGCCTAATATCAGGGTATTTCTTCTCCAATTCAAGCATCCCCCGATAATATTGTTCCTTTCCTCTTTCACCATTTAATTTTGCGAAAATTAATTTAAGGGAATCTTTTCCAATATTACTTTTGGTTACCTTTTCTAATTCGGTAAAGCTGGGCCATTCCTGCTTTACGTCAGGATATGGTTTGTTAAGATATTTTTTGATCGTTGCGATCGTCGGGAAATACTCTTCCGCTTCAATTACATCTCGCATAGCATCTGAAAATTTTTCTTCTTCTTGATTTTTAAAATGCTCCCAAAACCAATCTACGCTGCCTTTCTCTATTTTTTGCCTGTAATTAAGACTTAAATTAGCCATATGCATATCAAAGAATTTTCTTTCCATGGTCATATATCCCGTAAGGAGACTCTTTGGATTTATTCATTTTTAGTTTTAATTGTGTAAATTGTTTTCTTAGTTTTTTAGGTGAAAGAATATTGTTTTGCCAAAACTCATCTATTTGAGACCATTTAATGATCTCTTCAGCTTCCTCGGTTGTCCGTTTATCCTCTTTTATTAAAAGTCGTATATCCTTATTCCAATTAGCCCAATTTGGTTCTTTTAGTTTTGGATCTCTCTCTTTTATGAGAGAAAAAAGAAGTTTCGAAAGTCGAGATTCGTCAGAATCGTCGACATTAGTTTTCTTTTGTATAGTTTCTTTTGTAGTTTCTTTTGTGGGTATCTCAGGGGATGACAGTTTTGTCATCTCAGGGGATGATAGACTATCATCTAAGGGGATGACAGATTTATGGTGTGTCATCTTAGGAGATGATAGATTCCACTTTTGATAATCTTTTTGAAAACCATAACTTACAGGTTTTCTATCATCTTGGGGGATGACAACTATCATCCCCTTAGATGATAGTTCCTTTAGTGTTCTATGTACCAACCGTCGATCCATACCTATTTCTCTTGAAAATTGTGATAATGAAATTCGGTCAGTCTTTTTGTGCCAACCATACGTTTTTCTTAAAAGATAAATAAGAACTCGTGTCTCATAAGAAGATAGATTAACCTTCCAAAGAGCCTCCAATATCTCATTTGCGATATTAGTGTGTCCATTTTCCAGTTGAGGGTTGGCCACATTTATTTCCTATTTTTTAGGGATGGGGACAGCGATCATATTAAGCCTTGATTCCCCTCTTTTCGCTGTTGACCTCCCCATCCCCGCAGGGGAGGATAAAATCCTACTAACTCTCCTTGTCCCCAAATTTCTTTTTGAGTTTATCCTTGTATTCTTGGACCTTGGGCATATCCGCCGGCAAGAGATTTTTTTCCCATTCGTGGAAATGTTTCCGATAGCCATTGCGAAGTTCAAAAACAGTCTTATATCCATCAAGATGTTTAATCACTTCCGCAAGATATAAGGCGGATTGCTCTGGGGTAATTTTATTTTGCTCCTCTTTGGGGGTTTTCTTTTCGTTCTTAACTCGATTAGGTGGAGAGGAGGGCGATTCCCCGCTTGACTCCTCCGGTGAAGGTAGGGTTGGCTCTACGTCGATCACGCCTTCCATTTCCTCTGCAGGTGTGGGCGAATATCCGGCCAATACTACCACCCAGGAGAAGCGCGATCGTAACGCCTTCGCCATCGCTCGCGTCTGTGACATCGATTCAAGCTGGTAAAGAGGCACGAGTTCAAACCCTACCTCGACTTTCTTTTTTTTTGGGAATGACTTGCCGGTTTTGGTATCCTTCTGCCAGATGATCTTATCTGAGCCCGGGTTGTCTTTCGAAAGACCGCCACCCTTGACGATATAGCGGTATTCGTATTTAGGGCGAGTATTCCATTTGCCCTCGTCTCTCCCACATCGCGCCTCAGCTGCACCGATCTCCTCACCATTTTGGATCACCACGGCTCGAGAGTTATAGCCTATAATATTTCCCTCACCATTGATGATCTCCCTGGTCCATTCGACTTTAGCGCCCGCACCGTAAAATTTTGAGACGGTTTGCCAGCCTTCAAATTCCAAATATTCTTTTTCCCCCCCAAGGTTCTTCGAGAGGCCGGCCATATCAACAATCTTCTTCAAAACTCGGGCACAATGTGAAGCATATTCAATCTCTTTTTCGGGGTCTACCCTCTCCAATCCCTTCGATGGGACTATTGCTGGTGTATTTTCCATAGATTCTCCTTTCGGGTGGAAATAAAAGGCTGCATAGAATCCCCTCCTTGTTCTATTCTCTTCCGAATTTTTCCTCGATTATATTGATAATCTCCCTGGCCACACCTTTCCGGAGAACCGCCAGGATCGCCTCCGGAGACGCCGTGGTAAGGGATGATTGAGCTACTCGACCCCGAGTCTTACGATGGGCCGATAGAATCGTATGCTTCCTTTTTTTAAGTTTTTCGGGAGATTGATTTTTCTTCTTCTTGCGATAATCGGCAAAATATTTCTTTCTACACGATTTACACTGGCCTTCGAACCCGTCGTTATTCTTGGGGTTTTTGCTGAAATAATCCTCCGTCTTAAGAAATTCTTTGTCGCATTTCATACAGGTCTTTTTTTCTGTTTCCATGACTCTCCTCCCGCAGCTCAGGCATTTGATCTCGGCCGGGGACGCGTAGTTCCCGGGATCATGAACGATCGAGCCGCCGCAATGGGTGCATTTCAAATCGAATGTCATAAATTTATTGACAAAGCGTCAATTTATTGATACAGATCAGATAAATCGGGGCGCAGATCTTTAACGGAAATCTTTCCCTTAGAAATACGTTTGAGAGCGCGAATCAATTTGATCCCGGCCTGCATTTGGCCAGCAGAGACATTTCTAAGAGTCCCGTAATCATAGCCAATCTCTTTGGCGAGCTGCCCGATGGTGATCTGTCTGGTCTTGCAAAATTGATAAATCGTCATGGCAAATGGTTTACCCCTCACAACGTTCTTTTAATTTCATGATGATTATTAATTATCAAACCATTTTGGGTTTGTCAAGTTTTTTATGATCGTGGGTAATAATTATGTCAGAAAAAATCTGGATATTTGGCCCAGCTTTAAAAAAAATCAGAGAAAACAAAACAAATATAATCCCGGCTGAACTGGCCAGGCGAATGAAAATAAAACCTTCAACGGTTTCTCAATGGGATCGAGGAGTTAACCCTATACGAGAGGATAATTTGGCACGATATTTGGATATTATTGGAATAAGCATGGAAGAGTTTGCCAAAACATTAACGCAACCAGTTGAATTTCAAAGGATAATCCGCATTCCGGTTATAAGCCTTGATATGGGAAAGTTTGACGATTTATGGCACTTGAGTGACAAATTGTATCGTTTTCCTGTTGCATTAGAATTCATAACAATACCAGAAATTAAGGATTCAAATGCTTTTGCTCTTCAAATTAAAGATCAAGAAATGATAGACTGTCGTCTCGAAAAGGGTGATTATGTTGTTATAACCCCCAAAGTAAAATTTAGATCAAGAGAATATGGTCTAATTCTCATTAAACCCAAAAGTATGATTGCCATAAGAGAAATCCTCGATTTGGAAGATGGATATATTCGCCTTATCAGCACAGATCCGATGAAAAACAGGGATGAAAAAGCAGAGGATATAAAAATTTATATGATTGATTCTGTGATCAAAAAACAAAGGAAAACGAAAGAAAGGAGATGAGCCTATGTATATCAGGGTTATTGTTTTTATTTGGATTATTTCCTCTCTTGTTTCATCGTCGGCATGGGCACAATATTACAAATGTGACACGGACAAGTTAACCCAAGGAATGGCTATAAGTGAGGTAAGAAATATTTGCGGAAGACCTCACCACGTCAACAGATATGGAAGTTCATCCGGAGATACTGAACAATGGGTCTATAAAGAAGGCCGCCTCCAGGAACTCTATCTTTATTTTGATAACGGGCTTTATACTGGAATTTTTCAAAGATTTGGAGAGAAAAGAAGGCTACCATAATGATTTCGGAGAAGAATTTTTCTTTAATAATAGGTATTTAGAAAACTCAATATTTTTTTGTCAATAGTGATGATTATTAGTCATTTTTTTCTTGACAAAGGTTTTTGAATATGATAATTCTACATCAATACAAGAGGAATCTAAAATGGCAAACCAATCAAAGATTAAAATCCCTGGTATCTGGGCAGCGGTTTATGAAGCCCTAAGGGCTCTCAAAAGATTAGAGACCAAATGGGCAACCGGCCAATAAAGGGAAAAACAAGGGAGGTGATAAAAATGATGAAAAGAATTTATATGGATCTTATAGAAGAGAATTATTTGAGATTCAAAGTTTTGGCAAAAGCTGATAAGCGAACCATGAAAGATTTTCTTTTATACATCGTCGATGCTGCGAAAACAAAACCTCAAAGATCTATTTTAAAAACCACGTCCGAGCAGATCGTCAGGGATTTTCGGATGAATGAGGGATTCAATACCTATGAAGCAGCCCGGTCATTGAGGCCGCTCTGCAGGGGGATCCGAAGACCCTTCTTTTTGATTCGATGGTTCAGGGCGATCATTACGAAGAGCTCGAGATCCAGAAGTGGATCCTCGGGATGATCCTCGAGGAATCCTGAAAGGGGAAAAATCATGATCTATAAAGTCTATTTTAAAAATTATCTGCATGGTTCGGTCTCCCTCATCGGCGTACTCCCGGAAAAGCGGGAAACCCTGAGAGGTTTGACTCTCATCGCTTCCGGCCTGAAGTGGGCAAAATCGATGTTTGGAGGCCTGGTAAAAGACGCGTATGCATTGTTCATTATTCCATCTGATGAAAACAAAGGAGGGCATCATGGTTGAACTGCGGATGCTTAACGGCGGGCCGAACTTCACCGTCATAGAAACATTCAATGGCCAGGGGATCCTGATCGCCCCCGGCATTCGCCGGGAATTTGGGAGCCTGGAAGAATTGAAAACTCAGATCACAGAGCTCGGGATTCAGATCAACGTAACCCACATACACGGATTCTCAGTTTTACGAAGGAGGGAAAACGAAAACAGGAGTCATCCTGCATGAAACGATATTGAAACGCCGCGGCATGGCGGGGCTCGGCGTGGCGGGGCTCGGCGCGGCGAGGCAAGGCGTGGCGCGGCATGGCTCGGCTGGGCATGGCAAGGCAAGGCGAGGCATGGATATAAGAAGACAAAAGGTTGATAGGAGACCCGAAACCTATCCGATGACCCCTAAAGATTGAGGGGAATTCCAAAACCTAAACGTGATCAAGCGAAGCATAGACTTCCGGGCATCACAAAAAAGGTGAAAAATGGAAGAGACTCAAATTCATATTGTAACTGAAAGTTTGGCGGATATTTTGTTTGATCAATTTTTTGATCATAGCAAAGAGCCGAGACCACCGGAACAGAAGTTTTATCTCGGCGAGAAGAACCAGATAATGTTTCCCGCCCTCAATATTATGGCCTTTCTCTTTAATCAAAAGGGGAATTCCTGTGTGACCAAATTCGAGGGTAAAAAGAGAGGAGATTATATTTCAATGGGTTTCTCGCACATCTTTATCAACCCCCAGCTGATCCCATTCAGGGGAAAAGACCAAAAACCCGTCTTCTTTACCGATTTCGATAACGGTCCATTCTACATTGTCAGGGCGGCTCCCACGACAAAGATGCCGGGAGGAGGTTTTATCAAACAGGAGGCCAAACCAAGACCGGCACTCAAAATACCCTGGAGTTTGGAATTTCAAATCACCCTTTACAAAAATCCTCTCATCAATGACGTGAAGCTTCGGAACTGGTTCGAGATGGGCGGGCTCTTGATTGGCTTTGGCACCTATCGGCCCCTGTTTGGCAGATTCAGAATAAAAACATGGGAAAAGAAAAATTAAAGATTGTTTCGCGGCAAGGCGGGGCCAGGCAAGGCATGGCTTGGCTTGGCGTGGCGGGGCAGGGCGTGGCGAGGCGAGGCATGGCATGGTCTTTAAAATCTCTTTGGTTAGTCGAAGCTCGAACTTCGGTTGACCGGAAAGGAAAACAAAATGGATCGAGATTCAGAAATGACAAGAGGAATGGCTGAAGAAGGAGCAAAGATCGTTCTGGAATATCTCAAGGGAACCAAAGAGGTGAGCGACAAAGTAAAGATCGCCATGGCGTCCGTCCATGTCCACGTGAAAATGAAAGCAACGGAAGCCAACGACGACACGAACCGTCTGGGTCTGGCGAAGTTGGTTTACAACGATCCCAAGGCCCGCGAAACCTACATCAAAAAGTCGATGCCTCATATGATGATTGAGAAGAAATAGATTCGGGGCTGGGCACGGCGGGGCTTGGCTAGGCCCGGCGTGGCCAGGCAAGGCTGGGCAAGGCAAGGCGAGGCAAGGCAAGACATGGCGAGGGTTTTATTTTGATTTTCTTTTAGCCCTCTTTCTTTAGAACAAAGGGAAAAATGAGAGATAAATTCCTCTACATCCATGAAACGCATATTGAAATACTAAGGAGGTGCCATGACGATAATTGATGTCAAACTAATGAAGATGCACGAATCTCTGGAGAGAATGTGGAATATCTTTTTTGTCCGGTGCAAAGACAGTTCGGCAGTTATCGATTATCTTCGTGAGAAAGAGACCTGTCATAATCTGATGGCCGACATCTCTAAGGAGGTAAATGAGCCTGATCTCAAGAGAATGGTGCCCTAAGAAAAAAAGATTTAAGAAGAACCATTTCCATAGAAAAAAGCAAAAGACCGATACTCCAAAGCCTCTTCTGCTTTTTAAGAAGATTTTCAGACCACAGGCATGGGGATGATCCGGATAAAACTTATCGTTTTGAAATTGTGGATTTTAACATTTCGTCTTATATGGGGGGTACCGAGGGCCAACCTCATTGACGATGGGCGCCTCCTTCCCCGTTGTCTGTTCCGTAGAAGCGGGGTGCCCGCCACTTACCACTGGAGGAAGTTATGATCCAGATTTGTTATAGCAAATTTCATCAAGGAGATCGGAAATATGGAGAGAAGGAACCACTCTCGGATAAATCGGAGACGCATGGGGTCTGTTCCGAGTGCTGGCCCATGGAGTTAAAATATATCCGGGAAGAATACAAAAAATATAAGGAGAATCATGGAGGGGAGCGATGTTCCGGAAAGACGTGATGCGATACAAACGGATGGACCTTCATAAAAGAATCGATCGGATGTGGAATCTTTTCTGTTTAAAGTCCAGGGAGAGCGATATAGTGAGGAGCTTCATTCTCGAAAAAGAGGCCTGCCACAATCTTATCGGGGAGATTTCGCGGGTTGATCGAAAATCCATAATCGATATTCTTTTTCTCGCCATGGTTGTCCTCGCCATGATCGCCGCCTTTCTTTCCATTGGGCTGGTGATCTTCGCACCGGAATGGTTCAAAAGGTAAAAAATGATCCTCTGTCCGATCTGTTTGACCAAATTCAATAAAGAAAAACATGAAATCTCGGGGCGGCATCAAATGCCCTTCTTGCAAACAGGAGATAGATAATATGACCGTAATTCAATGCATTCCCTTCGCCGACTGCATTACCCTCATTCGGACCGTAGGGATCAACAAAGATCCCGTTTCGATTCTTGCAATGTTTCGGGACGCAATCGGGAAATTACAAGAGATGTCATGACCAAGGATCGTCTTCAATGGATTATCTCCGGATTGGATTGGGAGCAACTCACGGAATGGGAAGAGCGGTTTGTTGAGAATGTTGAAAAGTTTTTTGAGAAATCGGGATACCTTTCCGTTAATCAGGAGGATATTCTGGAAAGAATCTACCGGGAGAAGGGACAATGAAGATATATTCTGCGGAAGAATTAAATTACTGGCAGACAAGCAGATCCTCTTCGGATAGTTGGATTGATAAAGCGAAAAGGCAAATTCAATCACTGGGTGGAAAAGTCGAAGCGGAAGGATTTGGCCAGGATAGTGAAGGGAAGGCAGCTTTCATGATTGGGTTTTCCCTCAATGGGGATGGATTCAAAATCATCTGGCCGGTGATGAAGAGCAAAACCGGGAACGAAAGGGCGGCACGGATTCAAGCAGCCACCTCTCTTTATCATTATGTCAAGGGAGTTTGTCTATATGCTGCGGTTGTTGGACCTAAGCCGGCCTTTTTTAGTCATTTGATGCTCCCCGATGGCAAAATAGCTTCTCAATTAGCATCGGATAAATTAGCCGAAATGATACCGAGAATTTTAATGATTGAAAATAAGGGAAGATAAGAATGAACATCGATGCGTCGAATCTTGAGAAGAAGTTGATTGAATGGTCCGTAAACAATTCCGGATATGACGAGCACCGGGATTATATTGGCCTCTCCACCCTCGCCGATTGTTCCCGCATTATCTATCACCGCTATTTCAACCGGGTCGGCTTGGCAAGAGAAGGCCATCTCAAAACCCGATATTGTTATGAAGTTGAGGAAAACATCAAGGAGAGATTCCGGCGAATGGGTCTCTACTCCCCTGAGAAAGAAATCTCGATTTTCGATGGCCTCGTCAAGGGGCATACGGATGGAGAGATATTGGGGTACCTCCTCGAGATCAAAACAGTCCCGGAGACGGATCATATCCCAAGATGCTCCGTTTATATCCCGGGAAAAGTATATTGGCAGGTTCAGGCGTACATGCTTTACGGATCGTATAATCGGGCTTTTCTGATTTACCTCGCCAGAAAATTTGGTCTGTTTCGCGTTTTTATCGTTACACGGGATGAATCGCTACAATCCAAAATCAATATCAGGGTCAACGATCTCGTTGAAGCAGTGAGGCGGCGAAAGATCCCGGCCTGTGAGTGTGGAAAGTGTGAGAAAAAGGGATGAATCTCAAAGATCTCATTACCCCGAAGGAGCTGGCGCGAAAACTTGGAGTCACGGAGCGGATCGTTTTTGAGTGGAGGAAAGAAGGAATGCCAACGGTCAAGATCGGGAAATCGGTCTTCATTGTCCAGGAGAGTTTCCTCCGATGGATCGAAAAACTTGAAAAAGACCAAAACGCTCAGGATGCGTCAGGAGACGAGATTTAAGTTTCCCCATGCTCCAATATAGACCCCAAAAATTTGAGATCATTTCGACCCGTTTCAACCCCGTTTCGTCACGTTTCGTCACGTTTTGGCATCGTTTCAAGACGCATTTTTAATATCCGTACCCCGGAATCGGCCCTTTCCGATCCGGCAACCATAAAATAGGAGGTTCCCATGGAAATTTCATATGAGATAATCCCGATTGAGAAGATCCACGTCTCCCCATTCAACCCGCGGCATCATGTGAACGAAAAGGCATTCCGGGAACTGGTTGAGAGTATCCGGAAAGTTGGGGTCCTCACCCCGCTGCTCGTCCGGCCGAACATGTCGGCACGGGATGGCTATGAGATTGCCGCCGGCCATCGGCGTTATAACGCTGCCAAAGAGATCGGCCTGTCCTCAGTCCCTGCCATCATCCGGGAGATGAATGATATCGAATTCCTCGAGATCATCACGATCGAGAACCTCCAGAGGGAAGACGTCCATCCCCTCGATGAGGCCCAGGGATACCGGACCTTGATGGAAAAGGCCGGTTATGACGTAGCTGTGATTGCGGCAAAGGTCGGAAAAAGCGAGTCCTATGTCTACCAGCGGCTCAAACTTGTCGAACTCATCCCGGAAGCCCAGAAGGCTTTTGCGGATGAAAAGATTACGGCCGGGCACGCGATCCTCATCGCCCGGCTCCAGCCCAATGATCAGAAGAAAGTGTTGGAAGATGGACTCCAAGATGATTTTGGAGGAAAAGAGATTGTAAGTGTCCGCGAGCTCGCCGATTATATTGAAGAGCAGATCCATCTCGATTTGAACTCAGCTTCATTTTCGAAGAAGGATCCCGATCTTTTACCGGGGGCAGGGCCCTGTACAATCTGTACGAAGCGGACCGGATTCGTGCCGGCACTCTTTCCGGATATCAAGAAGAAGGATACATGCACGGATCCGGAATGTTTCCACGCCAAAGTCCAGGCCTTCATCGATAACTGGCTGAAGACCAAATCACAGGACAGCGACATCCCTCCACTGAAACTCGATGCCAATTATGATTACCGCAAAAAAAAGATACCGGAGGATCCTCAGACTCCGATCCCGGCCAGTTTCTACAGTGAGATTACCGATAAGCGAAAAGGGAGTTGCGAACACGCCAGGGAGGGCATCATCGTCGAAGGTCACTCCAAGGGGAAAGTCCTCACTGTCTGCGTCGACCCTACCTGTAAAACCCATCGCGGCCGGTCCTCGTCAACAGGATCCGATCCGGAGATGGCAGCATATCACCAACGACAAAAGACGGAACAGGAGAAAAGAAAAACGGAGGAGACGGTGCGCCTCCGGATCGTGGACGCTATCATAGCAAAGGTCCCGAAGGAACTTTCGAAGGACGATTATATTTTTCTGGCCGGCCAGTTTTTTGCCCAACTCTGGGAGGACTACCGGAGACGAATCGCGGCCCGCCACGGAATTCAGCCGATCAAAGAACAATATACCCGGGATTATCAAAAGCCGATGCGAAAATATATCGGCGGACTTGATAAGATCGCCCTGCAGTGCCTTCTCATGGAGATGAGTCTCATCCGCAATCTCCCAGAACCATACTCCGGCAGCCGGAGTGAAGACCCCCTGATTGAGACAGCGAAGCGATATCATATCGATCCGAAAGGGATCGAGGCCGAGGTCCGGAAAGAAACTAAAGAGAAGAAAACCAAGAAAGTGCACACGTCTGCAAAACGGAAAGAGAAAAAATGGGGGTTTCATTTTAATTTACCTTTAGTGAGCGGAAATATTTTCTGACCCCGGAGGAGATCCGGATCATCCAGAAATACTATGATGGGACTTCCCTCCGGACGAACAAGATCCTCCAAATGCTCGGGCCAAAATATCCGCGATGGTACATCAAACGGAAGGCGAACGAGATGGGCCTTTCCCATATTAAGAAAAATCCGGACTGGAATGAACAGGAGATTGAATTCCTGCATAAGAATTATCCCCGAAAGGGATGGACGGCTCTCATTAAAGGACTTCAGAAGATTAACGGCGGAATCTGGAGAAGTCCCACGGCGATCCAGTTGAAAGCGAAGCGGGAACATATCAATAAGCGAAGTGATGGGTTCACCATGCGGATGGTCGAAGAGCTTCTCGGAAGAGACCACAAGACGATTGCACTCTGGATGCAGAAAGGGTTTTTAGATTCCAAAAGAAAAGGGACCCGGCGGACTGAGGCCCAGGGGGGCGACATGCATCATTTCGAAGCAAAGGACCTCCGCGTCTTTGTCATCACCCATCCGGATGAGATCGATTTGAGAAGGGTCGAACCGAGAAGTTTCATCCATCTCATCGCGGGGATGCTGTGAGGTAAAAGGAAAGAAAAATGGATCGAATAAGGATTATGGAAGAAGTTGATAAAGAACTCGAGCGGGCCAGAGAGAAATTTCCTTTCTGGCCACATGATATGATCCATGCTGCGGCGATTGTTGCAGAAGAAGCAGGTGAATTAATTCAAGCGTCCCTTCAATATCACTATGAAGAAAAGACTACAATGGAAGAATGCGACAAAGAAGCTATTCACGCCCTGGCGATGTGCATCCGATTTTTGGAAGGAAAATAAGAAGGGATGCTTTAATGACTCGAAAAGCCATAGATTGGATTATTTGTTCGCAGCGTGTCGAAGATCTCCGGCGATATTCTGGGCCAGTGGTGTGGATTAATGAATGTCTCCGATGCGGCACGGAGGAGCCGATCTATCAGGGCGCCCTGGACGTCCTGGTCTATCAGGGGAAGCGTTTTATAAACTTTCATAAGAATTGTAAGGAGAAATGAAAGAAACGGAATTGGCCAAACCAATCATCGCCTGGCTTCAAGACATGAAGTGGGATGTGTACCAGGAGGTTCAGGTTTTCAGCTATGGAGCGATCGCTGACATTGTTGGGCTCTTCAATGGTAGGACCTGGGTGATTGAAACAAAGACGGTGTTGAGCCTAAAGGTGATGGAGCAGGCGTATCACTGGAAGCCTTTTTCAAACCTCGTGTCCGTTGCTGTCCCGCGCGGTAGACGAGGAAGTATAGAATTTCCCTGGAGGGTGTTGGAGAGTTTTGGAATAGGTCTTATCCGTGTTGTTGAGTCGTCGAATTGGGTGAACCACATGGAAGTCCCTGTTTGGGAGATAGAGGAGTTGGTTCGTCCTCAGGTGAATAGACGTCCCGGAAAGCATCTAAAAGATTCGTTGAGCGAAGCGCATAAGACGTTTGCTGAGGCAGGGAACGCTAATAAGCTTAGGTGGTCACCATTTCAGCAGACGTGCCTTGACGTAAGAAAGTTTGTGGAAAAGAATCCTGGTGCCGGGTTGAAGCAGATCATCGACAACGTCAAGACACATTATCAATCAGTGCAGAGCGCAAAGAACTGTATAGCCAAGTATATCCAAATGGACGTGCTCAAAGGTATTCGAAGCGAGAAGGACGGAAAGATGCTGAGGTTTTATTCCACAAATGAAATGAAATGATTCAAACTTTGACTTCCATTACAAATACTGGTATAGTGCCGCCGATCCTTCCGAAGGAGGTTTTCGAGGGGATGGCGGGATCCTACGAGGAATATCGGCCCGGTTGCTGGCGGGTTCGGTTCTATTTTAACGGCCGGCGTCTGGATATCTACCGGGACGAAGCCGGCAAACCCCTGCGGGCTGAATTCTATGCTCAGAAACTTCTCTTTTACCTCAACGGCCTCATCACCCAGAAGAAGTTCATTCCGGATCAATGGCGGAAGTCGAGTCCTTTTTCCTTGGACTCGGCCCTCGATACCTGGCTGGAAAATTCCACGGCCTCGGAGGACACACGGACAACCTATCACTATGCAGTCAATAAATGGATCAAACCCTATTGGGGGAAATTCGATATCCGGGAGATCCAGAGTATCCACATTCAAAACTTTAATGCCCATCTGATGAGACAACCCTCCTGCGCCAAGGCTTCAGAGGGCAAGAGAATCTCTGACAAGACTCGGAAGAACATTGTCGATACACTCTTTGTCTGCCTTAATTATTTTTATGAGATCATCCCTAAAATTCCGAAGAAACCGACCATCTCTTTTCAGACTCCCGGAATCCGCTGGCTCCGATTCGAGGAACAGGAAAAGATTTTTCAGAATATCCCGATCGAGGACCGGCCGATCTTTGATTTCATGCGATATACGGGCTGCCGGCCAAACGAGAGCTGTGGGCTTCAGCGAGCATCAGTCTATCTCTCCGATGGATATCTAATTCTGGATAAGACCGTAGGAGAAAGATCAGGAAGTCTCAAGACGAATACAAAGACCAAAATAGCCAAGCCCCTTCCGATCATCCCGGAGATCGCGGAGACACTGAAGCCGAAACATTTGGGACCCTATGTTTTTATGAGGCAGCATCAAAGGGACCTCATCCCCTATAACCGGAGAATCCTGGAGCGAATCTGGGCAAGCGCTTGCAAAAAGGCCGGGATCCGGATGCGGATGTACCAGGGGCTCAAACATTCCTTCGCCTGCCAGCGCCTCAATGCAGGTTATCCCTTAAAGGCGATCCAGGACATCCTCGGCCATACCTCGGCAAAGACCACGGAGCGCTATGCAAAATACGCCCTTGATTCCCTCGCCGAAGTAATGACCGGGAAAGTAATTCAAATAAAAAAGCTGGAAGAAAATGGTGGCATTTTTGTGGCACGTGGCAAAGAAGAGGCATCTAAGCCTTGATTATCAAGCGTTGCAGGGTAGCAAGCAAGGTTCGAATCCTTGCCCCCCAGTCTGTCATTTCAATAACTTATCTCATTTTTTTTGTGGTGCAAACGGGGTGCAAAACCAAAAATGGCACAAATTCTTCCATTTGAACGTTCCGATATCCAAACGATAGGAGGGAATGAATATGCGAAAAATAACATTTTTTTTAATATTGTTTGCGCTAATCCTGACAATGGGTTGTTCCGTGATTAAATCGGCGATCAAGTCATCTGGATTAGAAGAATATTTTTCTCACAGGATAGACATGGATGAACAAATCTTGGACGATTGGGTCTTTGATCTGCTTGAATAAATCATCGCTTGTGACGGTGGATTGAGCGAAGGCCATATCTGCGAAAAATCATAAACCGATGGCGAGACCAATTACAAAGGCAATGATTCCGATGAGCCCTCAATTCGTTTTGGAAGGATTAGAAAATGAATAATTGGAAGAATCGCCATATTTATAGACACGGAAATGAAATCAAAACAGCCGCTTTAACTGAATATGCAAAAGGTCTATCTACAATGCAAGTTGCTAATAAGCTCAAAATCAGTAAATATGTTGTTTGGAAATGGACAAAAGATGTCATGATCAACAGAAGTATCTCGGAGGCCAAATTAGGCAAGAATATTAATCATCCTGGTCCGCCCCCAGGTATTCAAAATCCAAACTTCAAAAGAGGATATAGGTTTGACAAGGGTTATATATCAATTAGTCTTGGTCAACGAGGCAAAGAGAAAAGAAAACATGTTTTGATTGCAGAAAAAGCGTTGGGAAGATCATTAAAAAAGGGAGAGATGATTCATCATATAAACAGAATTAAAACAGATAATCTAAATTCAAACTTGATCATTTGCACTCGAAGTTATCATCGTTGGCTTCATTCAAAAGAATTCACATCCCGATTACAAGCCCTAAGGTAAAAACCGTAAGGAGCCCTATTAAAATTAATTCCCAATTACTTTTTGGTTTACCGATTTCTGCTAATTTCAAACTTTTATCGGCGACCTCTTTCATCTGCTCGAAGTTCCGGTTGATGCCGGCAATCTCCCTCTCCTGAACCTTGATAATCCTTTCATTTAGATCGTTTTCTTTTCTCTCCAGATCGAGATCTTTCTGGACCAGGTCAAGGGACTTCTTCAGCTCGACGATTGTCTTGTCTTTCTCCCGATCGATCTCCTTCAAAAGATCCCGCTCCTGAAAACAGCGGTCTACCTCCTGCAGATCCCGGAGACCGATATCCAAAACGATGATTAAACCCTGGTCCTCATCGATGACGGCGGATTGTGCTAAGACCGAGAAAGGGACCAACCACAACACAAGTGCCAATAGAATCATTATTTTTTTTGATGTGGACATAAACCATGTATTCCTATCGCCCAATTGCAGTTCATACACAAAACGCGAAATCCTTTAGGATATTTATTGGTCTTTAACCATTGATAGATATTCGTGCAATTTAATTCACTGGCTCTATGCTTATTTCCTCCTCCGTTGATATGATCCATCGTTAAAAATTCAATTGCTTTCTCTCCACAACACGCACATTTAGGAGGATCACCACCATAAAATATCAAGGCTTCTGTTTTAAGTCTCCGTTTGGTATTCTTGTTCCACTCTTTAACTTTTTCAGGATGTCTTTCCTTAAATTTTTTGACATTTCTCCTCATACTTTCGGGATGAGATTTGGCCCATCGCTTTGCACGTTCATTACATAATTCTCGATTCTTTTCTCTCCATTCGGCATGATATTCCTTATTCGTTTTATTTTTATATCCCAAACTATTTTTCTCTTATGCGAATTGATTTTAAGCCTAACCGCCTTAAATCTTCAACAATTTTATTTGGATCATCACCAATAGTAATGCTTTGTAACTGTCTTTCAAGCGCATGGACGTTTCCTTCCAACCGGGCGACCTCGGCGGCCGACTCGCTCGCCTGGCGCTGGATGATCAACTTCTCTTTTCTAAGACCTTCCTTCTCTCCCGCAAGCTTCGATATCTCATCCTCGCAATCCTTGATGTAAGCTTCTTTCTCCTCTATGATCTGCGTTCTATCCTCCCTCAACTGATTCAGGGCTATATCATAGAGCTTCCGGGAAGCGGCCCAACCGGAAAAGGATTGCCAGGAAAAGAGGATGGCGACCCCGAGGGCTGCCCATCCCCACCAGGGAATTTTTTTAAGCAAACTGAGAATCATGCTTTTTTACCGAGGTAATCGGCAGCCTCGCGGATTCCGAGGAGAGCCAAAAAGGCGAAGATCCCGAACGTATCGAAGGCGCCTTTCTTCATCACGATATCGTAATTAAGATATCCTATGAAGCAGGCGCCCCAGAATTTAACTGAGGTCGTCTCGAGGATAACCTTCTTTGTGCCCCGGGTCAGCACGTCCCGGAGGGACATCTCTTTAAGTTGCATGGCTTTTCCCCCTATAACTTGTCTTTAATCTTCCCCTTGAGCTTATCGAGAACGTCGTCCCGCTTCCCCTTGAGGATATCATCGAGGTTAAAATATTGGGGATTGTTTTTCATGACGAAAAATTCAACGATAATCCCACTCACAAAACCAATCAACAGAGCAATTAGAATCCATAACCACATTTAAATCACTTCCTTTTAAACAATTTCGATCCAGACACTTTCTCCCCTCAGCATGGCTGAGAGGATCTTCATTGAGAAGTTTTTCAAGGCCGCTACTGATTGCCCGACAAAATCTTCTCCTTTTGTCTGGCCGGTCAAAAGACATCCTTCCGTGTTCTCCGCCGTGTTGCCGGCGTGGATCCGGACTCCGATGAATCCGGGCACGTCGACCAGCAGGAACATCAGACATTTGAAACGATCCGACCAATCCAAAATAATTCGGTACATTCCTCGAGGGATCGCCGTCCGGCCCGGGATTTTAATGCCTCCCTTCTCAAGAAAGCGGTCAACATCCTCAAGGACATAGCATTCCCGGACGCCATTGATATCGAGTTCTCCGATTGTTGATTTGGCTGAAGATGGCCCCCTTCCGAGGGTTAGGTTCATCCGAATTTCCTCTTTCGGTCGAGATAATCGATGAACGATTTTAGATTCTTTTCTAAATCCTTCGCGTGTTCAATTAAGAGATCCAAATCTTTATTGACCCAGCATGTCACGCACGTCCGAAATTTTTCCCTCATGTGGCGGAAAGAAGTATCGATCCAGATATCGAGGGTTTTTCTTTGCTCTTCATTCATCATTATCGGCATGTCATCTGATAAATGATATAGACTACTCCCAGGGCAAAGGTGATCCCACCGGAAATCGCGGAGATGATTTTCAAACGGTTTGATTTGTATCGCTTCTTTGCATAATCACAACCCTTTTCATCAATATCAGCGATACATTTTCGAACAGAACTCACTCCCTGAAATAGAATCCAATTCTGCTCCGATTCCGGTCTTGCCTTAAAGTCCGTCTCCGAAATATTGATTTCGAACCCATCTGTCATAATCCTCTCCCTATAACGAAACCCACTGGATGGCACGGATTGAAAATGCCTGTTGATCAGGGGTTTCCCGGATCTCTAAAACCCTCCATTTTTTTCCTTCCCAGGGGGCCACAGGACAATCATTCAGCGTAAAATAATCGCCTCGCTCAAGAATTCGAACTCTGCGATTACAAATAAGGGCGACAGTCGGCATAATATCTTTTTTTTGAATTCTCTGCCATTCCGCCACGTCATAAGCCATTTCATCAACTTGGATTGCTAAAAAAGAAACGTCTTCGGGAAGTTCTTCAGAAAGACCGGAAGCCTTGCGTTCTACTTGTTTAAAAAAATTTCCATATCTGCCTCTTGTCCGAAGACTCCAGTCAAAGTCATAGAGTGCGCGGATTACATTCTTGATTTGAGTCGATGACGTATGGCCAAAGACCGGATCGCCGATATAAATTGTCTTGTCGATTGTGAGAACCGACGACGGAGGCGTCGTATCATAGACCTTTCCCTCGATTTCCCGCAGTGCCGGCCAGGTTACTGCCCAACAGCTCTCAATATACAGGCGATGGTATCGATAAGCTGTAGAATTGATAAAGGTCCAATTTTGCCAATTTTCATTATTCTGGACTTCTCCCTCAACCAAAGTCGTCCAATCGATATCGTTATTGGACCCCTGAAATTTGAATTGTCTCAGACCTCCGTAGACGCCAGGATAATTGATATAGGGTTTAATCCTGACCAGGGTTAGAATCTTTGCATTGCCTGGCCCAAAATCATACTTCATCCATTGCGGCGGGACGCCATTGGCCACCCAGCCGGTTGATTCATTGTCATCGAAAACGTTAGAGGCTGAGCCCGCATAGGTAGAACTTGCAGTAGCAGTGCCACCCATAAATTGATCTGCGCTGATCTGAAAATGATTCCATGAAAGTTCGAATTTTCCACCATCTTCACGAAGCTGAGAACAGCATTGCCCATCAAGATTACGGATGATTTCTTCGGGTGATCTGCCGATCTCAGAAAGGATCATTCCGAATTTATAACCTCCCGAAATCTGGTTTTTCTGAATTGTCCGGACAGAAGAAAAAGAATCTCCGATCTCCGAACCGGATCTCCCCAATAGACCCCGTAAGAAAAACCGATAGGTATCAGATGGGACCTCTATTAGAGCATTGAGGATCCCTGTATAGGTTCCAGATCCGTCATCCTGATAACCTTCCCCATCGCAGGTCACCATCGGGACCAACTTACTCCAGATCGAATTTTCGCCGCCCGAAGCGATGTTATCGAACTCGAGCTCAAGCCACATCTCATAGACACCGACAATTAACTGGACAGGATTTCCGGCATTCGTATGCGCGCGGCATGTGACTGTCGTTGGTACGGATGTGCCGCTGAGTTTAATTTTTGCCGTATAGGTTGAGTTGCTTTGTCCCTGAATACCGATCGATATTGATTCAGGGGCCGTGAGATTAAAATATTCACCGGCCACAAATCCAAGATTCCAATTACAGACGACATGAACGTAAACTGCATTGGGAGTCAGACCGTTCCATGTTGGAAATGTCGCTGTAAAATAGGCATCCTTGTTCGAACCGACGGCCCCTGTGAGACCGACTCCACAGCCCGTTCCTTCGTCCTTATCTTTTAGATTCGCTGCGGCTCCCCAGGCCCCCATCCCGGAATCATAAGTAAAAGAGGATCCTATGGGATTCCAGGGTTCTTCGATCTTGGATCCATGCGAATGCGCGCCCTGATTTTTAAGAAGATTTTTCGACGTGAATGCAATGGTTGATTTGCCACTATCGTTGAGATTGACGGTCCGATCTCCAGGGGCGACCCGAATGCCGGCAATATAAACATCGGAGATCGATTTCATTTTGTGGCCGGCAGCCAGATATTTATAGGTTGATTTGATTTCCCAGACAGGCTCGCCTTTTGTATAGGCGCGGGCCGGGGATCCCCGCGTGCAGCCGGTGAGTTTCTTATTCGTTGAATCCTTGCTGGTATACGTAATCTGCTCGATGCCAATCTGTACGGTTCCGGAAGATGGGAATGCGACCGGATAGTTCACGTCGGAGAGATAGATTTCCGTGGCCGTGGCGCTCAGATCCGAATAGAGCGTGCTCACGGCGCCAACGTTAACGGGATAGCAAGGAATATTCCTCAAAGATCCAATGACCTGATTTTCAAATTTTCCAATTGAATCCGGTCCAGCATTCGGCCAATTGGTTCGATTGATTTGGGTAAAGACTTTTTTTGCGTCGATCAAGTGAAGGATCGAGGAAAGAGGCACCGTAAATGTTTCGGTTGCGATATCGCCGATTTCTCCAAACCCGAGCCGGTGCAGTTTTGTGGAGATATCCGTTCCCGGGATTTGACCGTTATCGAGATAAAGAACAAAGAGATCCATTTCCCTCCGGGTGATCGGATTGGCAATAAAGAAATCGATCAGCTTCGCATAGGATCGAAACGCAATGTTTCTAAAGGCCAGATTGGCGCTGATGTTAAGATAACCTCCCGTTTGATTGATGGAATGAAGGGTCTCCGGGATATCAAAAAGATAGGCTTCATAGTCATGAGCATTGAACTTAAAATTCCGGTCCGAAAAGTAGAGTATTTCTCCAGATAAGTAAATATGGGCAAAATAAAGTGGTTCTGAATGCGGACGTTCGATTAAGGGAATTTGCGCCGGTGGAAAGGTTTTCATAGTTTTAGTCGAGCACCTCTTGGATGGTGAAGTCAAGACCCCAGCGCCCCATCGGCTCGGCGATGAAATTCGGCAGGGGTTCGGGAACCTCGGCGAAGAAAAGATCTCCCTCAAGATCCTCGATGTAAAAATTTTTGATCGAATCAATCACATCTTCGAATGTTTCGATATCGATTCTCTGGGCACTTCCTACCTTTGTAAGATGATAAGTTCTGCGGTCTCTCATCTCACCCCATTTCGTCTTCTGGGCATAGCCGGCCTTCGATTCCAGGCGATTGATATTTTTCTGCTTGCCATAACCATAGCCAAGGTTTGGATTTCGTTCAAAAGCGAGTCTCTTCGTTAAAAATAACTCGCCGATCTCGGGATCGCTCGGAGGAGCTGCAATAGAAAACCGCCAATACCGGTGTTGGGCTTGCGTGAATGATTGCCGGTTGATGCCGGTCGCGGCTTCCCATGATTTGGCGGTGGTATAGTCTGTGTCATTGTCCGAAAATGCAAGCGTGAGGGTCAGTCCGGTCAGGTTGTGGTTCTCTCCAAGGATGATGGTGTCGATAGCAGGATATGGACCGGAGGCTCCGAGATCGGCTTTGATCTGAAAGGGATCCGGATGAGATGAGCCTTTGAAAAGCAATCCCTGGGCGCGATCGTAAAGCCGGTATTTTGGAAAAGAAGAATTTTCCGATGTGACGGTGACTGTTCCGGACTCAAGATAGTTCTGATAATAGAGCTTGAGTTGATAGGTGGCAATGGATTCGACAACGATGGCAACGATATTCAAAGATTTAATCTCGCTTTCAAAGAAGGATCGGCCTTGAATGAATTCGGGCCTTTACGCTTAACCTTATGGACCCGCTTGACCATGCCGTCTTTGCGGTGGTGGTTGTTATGTCGCCCGCCTGGTAAGTAATGTCTCCTGGGTTGCCGGCTTCGTAGCGTATTAGCGAAAAGACGGTATTGTGGTATAGGGCTATTAAATCTCCCTTCTCAACTGGTATCCAAGCGGGTATGGTATTTATGCCCGCGGCGGAAGTGAAGGAATATTCGCCAAGGAAGACATAGTTTGTGCCATCATCCCTGAATATTTTTACCTTCATGGCTCCCACGCCACCCGCCCAAACGGTTAGCAGTTTTACGGTACCCCTTCCCGGCATTGAGGCGTCTACGTTGCCGGGGACTTTTTTCGTTATTATTGTTGTATTTTGAGCAACAGTATCAGCGCCACCGGTTGAGCCGGCAGAATCTTGGTAAGCCACGTTAAGCCTCCGTGTATTCGATGTCGACGTAAAGTAATTTTGCATCGACGGCCAGGGTATCCGAGGCATGATCGGCGTCTCTTGTAATTTTACAGAGTACAGCATCATTGTTGGCTAATTCTCCAGCAGCTCCAGTCCAGATGCTTTCCTTTAAATATTCTGCTGTTCCGGGTGTTGTCTCTGCATTCAGGGCATGGTCAGTGAAAGCGGCGTCCCAAACTTCAGGTGTCGTCGTATCCCTGCCCAAAAAAGAAACGATCCACATCACGTTCCCTGTCGTCGCATTGGCCTTCCATCCAATTCTGACCGTGATGTTGCCGGCGTTCCAATTTGAAAATCTGAATGGAGGAGAGGTTACTTTTTCATCCGTATCTTTGTCAAAACAAAGTTCTCCCCAATCAAAATTCGTTCCTTGAATCTGTGCAAAGGCTGCCCAGCCCGCGTTTACCCTTGTCTCGAAAGCAGCAGCAGGAATTCGAATCCGCTGTTTCCCTGAACCGCCGCCCCCGAAAGCTCCCCAAACATTCGCTTGATAACGTTCAAATTGAACAGTTGTCGAATTATAGATGATCATCCCATTAACAGGAGTCAGTGCATCTCGCTGAGTCGTGGTAAGCTGTGGGATTTGAAGATAATGGTTGGCACCATCAGTGATGATGATCTTTGCGGCGTTGCGAGTCCCGTCGGCAAAGAGATATTGAGGATGATCATCGTCACCCAGACCGGTTAGTTGTCCGTGATCACTGACACCTCCGAACGCAGCCCACGCGCCGGCCTGATACCGCTCGAATTGTCCGGTATTCGAATTATAGATAAGCATCCCGTTGATGGGGGTTAATGCATCCCGCTGGGTCGTGGTGAGTTGCGGTACTTGGAGATAATGATCCGCGCCATCTGTGATGATGATCTTCAAGACATTCCGGGTTCCATCGGCAAGTAGATACTGGATGTGATCGTCATCGCCGAGACCGCTTAATCCGCCGTGATCCGTGACGCCTCCGAAGGCGGCCCAGGCGCCGGCCTGGTATCTCTCAAACTGAGCAGTGGTTGAGTTATAAATGATCATCCCGTTGACTGGGGTGAGATTATTTCGTTCCGTTGTCGTTAATTGAGGAACCTGTAGGTAATGACTGCCACCATCCGTGATGATAATTTTTGAGGCATTTCGATTTCCATCCGTCAAAAAATATTGACTATGATCATCATCACCCAAACCCGTCAACTGACCATGATCATTAACGCCACCCAAGGCTGCCCAGGTACCCGCCTGATACCGCTCGAATTGAGCAGTGGTCGAATTATAGATGATCATCCCATTAACAGGAGTCAGTGCGTCCCGTTGGGTCGTGGTAAGTTGTGGGATTTGAAGATAATGGTTGGCACCATCAGTGATGATGATCTTTGCGGCGTTGCGAGTCCCGTCGACAAGAAAATATTGAGTATGGTCGTCATCAGCGAGACCTGTCAAGCCACCGTGATCAGTAACTCCACCTACACTCTGTTCGATCAATACATCTTCAAGCTTAAAGGTACTGATCGTGGATCCGCTGAATTCAATATCATATCGACCATTGGCGACATAAAAGGCCCACCGGCCCAAGGAATCTGTCTGGAAGGGATTAGCTTGCGGAGTGACGCCATTATCGGAATAAATTGTAGGTTTGTTAGTAGTCCCTTGATTGAAGACGGTTACAGAAACGCTGGAGAGAGCACCCACTCTACGGTCAAATACTGCGCCTTGGGTTTTTTTCATAATTCACAATATATGGGCGTATGGCAATGCGCCCCTACTCGTTGGAATAGGAGACGACGCCCTCAACGTCTCTCCGGATGATCTGGCTGAGTCTTGACCTCTTATTCTCGAATCGCGTTACCAGCCCCTCCTCTATCTTTTCGATGCCCTCTCCGGTGATCCTCTGGTCAATCGTGACCGTAATCGTCCGACCATCGATGCTATCCAGTCTTTTTCTCAATTCTTCCGCCGCCTGGTTTGCGGAAGTAAAAGCGGTCGTATCGATCTCGATCTTCGTAGGTCCTTTGGTGACCTGCTCGATCTGTTTCTGCATCCGGTTGATTTCTTTAATCGAATTATCGACCATCTCCGAAACATTCCGGGTCATCTCATCCGTGGCGACGTTGCTCCAGACCCGGACGCCGCCTTCTTCACCCTCAGCTTTCCAACCGGAAGGAGTTTTATACTTCTCGCCAACAGCTTTGAGCTGTTCCTCTATCTTGGCCCGAGCCTGTCCCATTTCCTCAGGCTTTAGGCCCAATGTTCCGAGCAGTCTATATTGTGCCATTACATCTTCAATCTCTTTTTTTGCGCCCATCTCGGTCTTCAGTCCAAGCCTTTCCAGGAATGCCATTGCCCTTTCCCGATTTTCCAACGACTTGAGTTGCCCCTTCAAAACATTGGATTGATAGTCATAGAGATCGGACAATTTATAATTGTCTTCGATAATCTTTTCCGTGGCCGAAGCGATCGCTTTTAAAGCCGCTTCGGTCTGTAGAAGTGGACCCGGTTCTTTCGGAACGAATCGAGCCTCTGAAGGCCATTCACCAGCACCGGCTTTTTTCTTACCAAACTGGGGTTCTATAGGAGTCCACCATTTTTTCATCTCAGGATTGTCATTAAAATCCGTGGCTGCTCGTAACATATCATCGAGCATCGTTACAAAGCCTAAAGCAATCGGGGCAAACCTTAGTTTCATAGATTGCAGTCGTTCGTCGATCCGTTTAAATCCGTCTTCCGCTTTCGACCCTTTTTCAATGAGATCTCTACCTAATACGACCCCTAACTTCTCAGCTTCGGTATAAAATTCTTTGATTCCATTGCTCCCCTTATTTAAAAAAGGAACCAATCTTTCTCCGCTCCGGCCAAAGAGATCAATTGCGATCGCAATTTTTTGGCCGCCATCTTCCATCTTTTTAAATCGATCCGCCAGATCCATCAGCATCTGGTCCAGGGGTTTCAGTTCTCCCGATGTGGTTTTTATCGATACTCCAAGTTTCTCAAAGATCGTGTTGCCATCGGCCATATTGGAAGAGAGCCTCCGGATCCCGGTCGACATAGATTCAATATCCACGTCTGTCATTTTGGCAGCATATTGAAGCTTTTGAAAAGTATCTGTAGAAATCCCCATTACTTTTGACATGCGATCGATATTATTAAGCGAAGAAGCAACTTCCTTCCCAAAATTATAAATTTGCTGACCGGTATGAAAAGCCCTTTCTCCAAGATTGATAATCGAATCGAGTTTGATGATTGAAAGGGAAGAGCTGATTTTTCCCAGACTTTCCTGGCCCTTGACGCCGACATCCACCAGCTTGCCGGAGATCTTATCCAGGACGATGGAGCCATCGTCTTCCACTTTAAACCGCGCGGTAAAAATCTTTTCGTCACCCATTAGAAAAACCTCACATTCATTTTTAGTTCCATGATTTGTTCGAGGACTCCGAGGTCCTCCCAGGTTTCAAAGGGGAGGTCGTTTCGCATGATCGGAAAGCCGGCCTTGATCAGCCGTCTCAGTCCTATCAGGTAATTCACATAAGGATGAATCTCTTTTGATTTTTTTTTCTCACAGATCTCACAGGCCCCTTTCCAGAATTCGTCACTCCCAATCTCTTCTCTGCATTCTCTCTCTTCTTCTTCGCCGCAGACATTGGAGCCGAGAGACGCTTCAATATCCGCTATGAGTTTTTTTCGGGAATAAACTCCTTCCGGTGGAAAGCCTCTGCGCCGAGTTCCAGGATCAGGTCCGGAGCTTTGTTGCCGATCTTTTCCTTCCAGCCATTTTCCTCCGATGAAAGGCCGAGCAGGCCGGCAGGATCGGAAAAAGATTCAAGGACGGACAGCCCTGAATCAAAATTTACCCGGTAAAGCTTTTCCAGCCTCTCCGGGGATTCGTTTTCAGTGGATATGATAGCCAGATGAAATTTCGCCCGAAATTTAAACCATTCATCCGTAGAAGGATGATGATAGACGAGACTTATTTTTTTCTCGGGATCGTCCGGATCTCGAAAGGTCAACTTTCCTTTTTCGTTATCCATATTATGCTCCGTAATTCTCAACTTTGTTTTTCACATATAAGATCACAGATCCATAAGTATCATCCTCAAGGACCTGGAATGTGGCATCCTCGGCCAACCGCTTCTCACTCTCCTTCACCGGCGCCGTCATGATACCAACCTTCGGAAAAACGATCTCCACGGTGTATTTGTGGCCGGCTTCATATTCCACGGGATATTCCGCCTTGGCATAGAGGACAAAGGTCGTCTGGCTGGCCATCCATTGGCGAAGAATCGCCTCCCTCATCATCCGGTCAAACTTAACGGTTTGAACCCTTCCGCTCCGCAATCCCCGGTTGCAATAATCCATGCTTCCGGCTCCAGCCGTGTGATCCGGGGTGAGATTGTTATTGAACGTCCATTCGAAGCTATTGATATCGGCCTGAACTGCATGGCCTCCGAGAATGGCGGATCCGTTCCATTTGCCTCCGAAATTGATCGAGAAATCGGTCGGACGAAGCGGTGGCTCTGAAACACGGTTTGGGAAAGTCACCCAGGCATAACTCCCGTCCTCCTTGGCGTTATAGATAATTTTAAAATCACAGGCCGTATGGGCGCCGCCCGGGGGCGTAATCGTGAGGACCGCAGGGACTGCCGCGCTTACCGCAGTAACGACCACATCCACCCATTCGAGCGTCGTTGGGACTTGACATCGGACGTGATGAACATTATCGAGACGAGTCGGGGCATCCGCTCCCGAAACGGCATTGACAGCAAGAGTCAACGAAGCGCTATCATAAAAGCCACTCACGGTCTCTTCGATATTGTTGGTTGTTCTCTTCCCCGTACCCTTGATCTGAACTGCCAATTTCATCCATGCGTCTTTGACGAGAGAAAGGGTGAAAGAATCGACAAAGCAAGAAGCCTGCCGCTCCGTGATGAGCCGTTTTCCGAGCCGATAGGCAAGCGTCAAAGAAGGATTGGAGCGCGCGGCATCCAGATCGCCGTCGATCGGGCTGATGGTATGTTTCCATCCCGTGGCCCCGGCTGCCGCCTTGGAGTGCAGCCCTAAGGCATAGACTGTGATCAGAGCCACATGCTGGCATTGGGCCTTATCAAAATTCATGGCAAAGCTGAAGTTGCTACCGAGATTATAAACCGTATCCACTTCTTCCTTACCCGTGGCCTCGTCGGCATTGTCTTCAATCCGCGGGGCGAAATCGGGAATGGAAGCCCTGGCGGTAAGTATGCCGGTATCCAGGGTCTGCTCGGTATTGATGGCCGTTTCCTTGTTGTTTGCGGAAACGGCGACCAGATTATGAGTGGATTGCATTGAGCGCATTATTTCTCACCTCCCTTTTTAGCTTTGGGAGGGATGGCTTCTGTTTGCACCATTTCGAAACGCTTCTTCTCCTCTTCGGGTATCGAATCGTAGATCTCGGAATGGATAAACGAATGATACTCAAAGGGACCCTCCCGTGTTACCTGAAAAGCCTCTTCAAATGGTTTGAGCCGATACATTTTAGACCTCCTTTTATGGTTGAGTATAAGCATCGCCTCGAATCGTGCGATATTCGATTTGCATTGCGACTCTTACCTTTGCCACCTTATTTTGTTTTTGCTCTGCTTCTTTCCTACTACCCGTTATATCCGAAATCCCCGCGAGGCCGTTCCAGGTATCATCGATAAAAATCGCTTTTTCTATGTCCGCTTCGATAAGCCGTGCCGTTTCCGGAGAATCGGATCCAGAGACCGAGGCCTCAATCTCGATACTCAGCGTCCTGTCATAGATCCCGCAGCCAGGCGTTCTCGATTCATCCCGATCTCTTAGATTCATCCCGGGAAGATCCGCAATGGCCAGGGGCAATTCCTTCCACCAGTTGACGTGTTGGCCGATGTTCGTTGCATATCCGTTGGCGACAAGGATCGTCTTAAATCGCGTATCGATTTTATCGACGATGAGTTGTTGAATCGGATCGGCCATCTCTATACCTGACTCTTGGAAAGCGGGATTCTGACAGCTCCCGTTCCATCATTGACCGGTGTCTGCATGACGTAATGGGTGACCCCTCCGATCACGAGCGTCGAATTCTGGACCAGGGCGGAGACATCGGAATATTTCGCCTCGATCTCCATTTCCATGTTTTCAACCCCCAATGTCTGCATGAACGTCGGGAATGGAATGACGCGGATCGTTCCTCCGCCCGCAAGCGTGGCCACCACGGCAAACTCGGCCGTATCAAAAAAAGTGTCAAGATCCGTGAGAAGATCCTCGGCCAGACTCATTTAATAAAACTCCGAATAACACGAATAGAAGAAACGAATGTCACGAATTCATTTCTTCTTCGATTTTTTCTCTTTAGACACAGGCGTGAAGGTCTTTGCCGGTTCCTCTTCCTTTTTCTCCACCTTGATTTCCGAAATGGGCGTGATGTTCTGGAGAAGCGCCGCGTTCACCTCGCCGTCATAGCCCAATTCTTCACCGGCCTTGAATTCTATCGGCTGAACGATCTCGAAGATACCATCCCCTTGCGGCTTGAGTTGGTGCGCCCTTAACCCGGCCTGTTTCTCCGTGAGTTGTACCAGGCCATGAAAAAACCGGTACGATTTTGTATCGACGCGATATGTCTTCATTTGACCTCCTTGGAAAAGGGAGGGATCGCAGGATCCCTCCCGGATCATTTCGAAGCGTTACAATCAGGTCATCGTCACGCGGCATGCATGCTGCCAATAACCATAGGCCACGTTCCGGCTCGTCATAATCCCGTAATGATGTTTATCTTCATTGAACTCGAGCTCGGATCCCTCTGCAACCGCACTCACCTGGATCGGTAATTCCTCCTGGCGGATAAAAGGCTTGACCTCTCCATCGACCCGGAATACGTCCAGAGAAGTTGTTAAGCTCGCAAGCCTGACATTGGTTACAGGCTGAACCCTGAAACCGGTCGCCGTGATGATATTGGGAAGACCGGTTGTAAGAATAAAATCCTTACAGGCCGCAGCAGCCACCGGATAAAGACTGGGGGCAACCATGATGAGAAATTCTATGGCATTTTCGTTCATGGGTTCGCCCTTATCGTCTTTAAAGCCGACAATTGCCGCAATCGCCGCGAAGATGCAGGTCTGCATTTCCGCGGCCGTCGGAGCGGTCGTTACGGTGACATCGACGCTGATGTTATTGTCCTGCGTTCCGGAATCCCCCTCCGCATGGGCATCTCCGTAAAAATAGTCGTTGTCATAACAGACGCCGGTTGCCCCATTAAGAATCAGCGTGGAGATAAGAGAGGCCCAATGGGCATTTGCCCGGTCCGCCATTTCGCGAACTCTCGTCATCACCTGCCCGGTCTTATCTCTCCGGAGCTCCTCACCGAGAACCTCGAGGGTCGCCTCGAATTTTTTATTTACGACGGTAATCCCGTTCTCGCGGAATCCTTTGGCCAGCCGCCCTCCGATCCACTCTCTCATGGCAGGAGTCATCCCGAGCCATTTATACGTCTCCGACTCCTGATCCGACTTGAACGGAATAGGTGGAGAAACCTTCGGCACCCATTCCGCCCCCACGTTTTGTTCCAGGCGAGCATAGAACTCGCCGATAATCGCTCTTGATCCTAATCCTTTAGCACCCATCTGGTATTACCTCCTTTCAAAAAGATCCGAAATTTAAAATTCAGGGCTTATGTTTCTCTTGCCCACGTCCCCTTCATGTCGGTGATCGTCCAGCCGTTGGCGTCACCATATTCCAGATTGATATAGTCACCTCTGCGAGCCGTGGTCTTGGTGTTGAGAATGCTCTTATTATCCGCAGCGGTGATACCCGGTCCCTCGATCATGTCCGCCGCATTCGGAGCAACCTCTATCAATACCGTCCCGAAGGCCCCGATATTGACGACCTTGATTCCGCCAATTCCTTCAACTGCCGGAAGGGTGATGATCTTGGCATCGGTATCGACAAACAGGGCCTTCCCGGAATGGGTTGCATTGAGGGTCGTGTTGGCGCTCACCGTCGCCGCCGTTTTCCCTGCATAGGGATCCACAAAGTTATCCACGTCGAAAGCCACAATCACGATGCCTGAGCTCACATACCTGTGAACGAAGCCGATAAAGATGCCGCCCGTCGGAAGAAAAACGAAGGTATCGTCATCCGTCGCATAAACGGGTTGCCCGATATCGGTGATCACCGCACCGCTCACGGAAAGCTGAACCAGGCCGGATTTCCTCACCCGGACGTTTTTGGCTGCCGCGGCACCGAGCAAATTGTCACACTGGCTCTCCACAAAACCGACGAACACGTCGACCGAAGTCAAAGGTCTCGCGTGACCTGTGCCTACCACCACACCGATAGCCGATCCCTCATAAAGAATATCTGCGGCGATCACGGGGATCTCGTTGATCGTCCCAAGCTCGAAATTTCTTGCAATATCAGTTGATCGCGTTGTCATTCCTTGTTACCTCCTTTCTGTAAGATACGAACATGGCCGGCCTCTTCGTGTCTCAAAAAGGCCAGGTATGAATTGAAGCTGTTGTTGAATTCCTCGCGGATCTTCGGACTCTTATCCCATCTCTGCTTGGCCCTCTCCTCCACCGGGAGATTGGGATCAACGCCCTCCCCGTCAACAACGGGCGGGGTAGGCTGTGCGATGGGCTTAACCGCGTCCGAGGCAAGATTGCTGACAATACCGCTCCGGAGGTTTTTCTCCGCCTCGAGGATCTTGACGGCCGCCTCGGGGCCGGTGGTCTTCCCGTCATATTTCAGACCGGCGATCAGTTTTTCATGACCGGGAATTAACTGTGCCTCGACCCCCTGGATGCGCTTGCGCTCCGATTCAGCCCCTTCTTTCTTACCCTGTTCTTTTCCATCGACCAAACCCTTGTCATATCCTTCCGCCAGAATAACCTGGAAAATATCAGGGTAAGCCCCCCTAAAACTTTCTTTGGTCACTTCATCTTTCATTTCGGATTTACCTCCTTTATCAGATTTTTTGGCAGCCTCGAATGTGCCGCCCCTGCTTTTACAATGACTTTTGGCATCGCTTTCGGTCCAGACCTTTATGGAATAACGAAGGGCCTGGACTTCCGAGACTTCCTTGCCTTCTTTCTTCTTCCATCCATAAATCACGTCGATGCACTTATTGTCGTGCTTCTGGTCGCATTCACCCCTGGTAAACCGATCATACTGATCGGGATCCGTCATCCGTCAGCTATGCTCATTTTCATAGGGCATCGGTTTTCTCCTTTTCCTCATCTTGAAGCATGCGGATTTTGTTATTTACAACCATCCTGGTATGTTCTGGAGTTCCGCGCTGGCTCAATCTTCCAACGGTTTGATCCAACGTCTCCATCCGGTCGACCAAGCCGGCATTGATCGCTTTTTGCCCCAGGAAGATTCTTCCGTCCGCCATATTACCCAGGACTTTTTCCTCGCTTACGCCGCGATTTCTGGCAACGTCGCGGACAAAAATGGAATAGACATGATCGACAATGTCCTGGATCGTCGCTCTGCCTTCCTCGGAAAGCGGTGCATATGAAGAAGCAATACGTTTATATTTTCCCGCCACAATTTCGGTGGTCTTGTAGCCTATTCTCTCCTCGGCCTTTGACACATCGACATGAGTCGCCACGACACCTATTGAGCCGACTTGAGTCGTATCGCCGCTCATGACGATTTCATCAGCAGCCGAGCCGATCCAGTAGGCAGCCGAACCCATCAAAGATTCAGCGTAGGAAGTCATCGGTTTTCGACCCCGCAGACTATGGATATGATTTGCCAGCTCTTGGGTGCCGTCGACCGTGCCTCCCGGGGAATCGATATAAAACAATAATGATTTGACATCGGGATCCTCCATGGCCGCGTTGATATCTCTCTCTAAAAGCTGCATGGAGGTCCCGCCTGATATATCCATAAATAAATTGGCCCGTTTGGCCAGGACGCCCTCGATAGAAATGATGGCAACGCCTTCAATGGTCTGGTAGGTCTTTTTCTTGTTACTAAGAGGTTTGCCAATTTGCGCTTCGATCGCTTTGATATCGATCTTTTCCCCGCGCAGGTGGGTAAAATAAATATTCTGGATCTCGATCAGTTTTTCCGGGACAATCGCCCAGGGCGCAGTCAGGATATCGAGAAGCTTCATACGAGACCTCCTTGGTTGATCTCTAAATGGTAGGGTGGCACTTGGTCGGGTAACTCTTTTTCCGTTGATGGTGCAACTGGCGTTTTTTTCTCGAACTCCATCCCGATCTCCTTCATCATCTCCCGTTCCTTTTTGATCCGGGGATAATTCGTTTCAAAGTCGCCACCGGTGAGATTGGTCGTCTCCTCATCCAGGGTTGAAAGCCCGATCTTCAATCGCTTCTCCGCGGCATCGACTTCCTTGACTGGATCGATCTGGGACGGCGCGTCACCGATCCAGAGGGCGCCGGCATAAGCTTTCTGCATGATCGGATCGCTGAAATACCCGGGCGCCCATATTCTTCCGGCTGCAATCGCCTCATAAAGCCAAATCTCATAAACGAGTTGACAGAAATTATCCGAGAGCCACTTCCTTCTCCCCCTGAAAAAACGCCAGGCCTCGAGGAGCGCTGCCCTCGATGCCGAATACGAAGAAGAAAAATGCCCAATCAGGATTTCGAAAGGAATCTCAAGAGCAACCCCGACTTGCTGCAGAATAGCCTTCACGAAGGGATCGAAAGAAGTATTGGGTCTTCCCGGATCTGCGGTCTCGATCGATTCACCGGTTTTTAAACCGACAATGGCGCCGCTTCCCATCTTGATATCTTCATCGCTCGCTTTAGCGGCCGCTTTGACATCCATATCGCCTATCATGTTCGTCGGGAATTGCCCGCCGGCTTCTGTCTTGATGAAAACGGTATACATCCCCGCCACCACCGCAGCCATAATCTCGGCCTCGGTATAACGGTCCAATTGTTTCAGGCTGTCAATGACGGGAGATAGATAAGGAAGGCCGCGGCTCTGGCCCGGCCTCAGCATCCGGTAAAGATGGATGACATTACGCAATCCTGTTTTTTCACCGAAGGCCGGGATCACGTCCCATGTCCCTCCGGTTTGGGCATTCAAAAGATTTCCGGGATGGCTTTTGCGGATATGATAGGCAACGGGGACACCCTCAATCGTCTTTTCG
>Ga0315285_10000499_pt1 | contig 40705 bp, 46 predicted proteins | sample YL17G09_36_MG_FD_203698 | JGI IMG/M metagenome (GOLD analysis project Ga0315285, IMG submission 203698) | Sediment microbial communities from Yellowstone Lake, YNP, Wyoming, USA - YL17G09_36 | ecosystem: Environmental > Aquatic > Freshwater > Lake > Sediment | place: USA: Wyoming | collected...
CTGACTCGATATTCATAACAGGCCTCCTTTTAGGTTATACTACTAATATACCTAAAAGATCATTAGATTATCAAAGAACATAATGGACAGGTTGGTTTCTTCACCACCGGAGGCCTTTCGACCAATGGATTTACAGTCCATCCCCTTTAACCACTCGGGCACCTGTCCTTAAATTATGTGGCTGACGGAAATCGAATCCGTGACTTTCTGAACCACAGTCAGATGCTCTAAACCGTCTGAGCTACAGCCACCATGTAAACTTTTCCAAGAACTGGTCTTTGATGATTCAAAAAGCACCGTGAGGGAATCGGACCCTCTCATTATAGTTTTGCAGACTATAACCTTCCCACTTGGCTAACGGTGCATATAATTGGCGGAGGCAGAGGGACTCAAACCCCCAAATCCTTTCGGATGTCTGATCTCAAGTCAGATGGATTATCAATTATCCTATGCCTCCGTGGCGGAGACACGGTGATTTGAACACCGATGACGGTTACCCGTCACGACCTCTCCAGGGTCGCCGCTTACCAGTTAGCGTATGTCTCCTTGAAATGGCGGTAGCGGGCTGATTTGACAGCCAAACCCTTTCGGGCGTCTGCTTTCGAGACAGATGGACTACCGTTATCCGACGCTATCCTTCATTTTTCTTAAATCAAAACCTTTAGCTTTACCTGAATTTAATAAACCCTTTCATTAGATAGAGTAATCACTTTTAATTTTTTTATCTCATCTTTTTTCCAGATCAAAAGTTTTTCATTAAAAGAAGCCCACTTTTCTCTGTCTAGTGAAGTTTCATACCCCTTAATTTCTATATAAGTTTTCCAGTCTTTTACATAAAAATCGGGAACGTAATAAGACTTAACTCCGGATTTTTTTATGTATGGAAATCTTTTTGTGTTTCTTTCCCACTTAATATTAATCAAATCTAAATATCTGGCTACAATTAATTCCCACGTCCCATCTAAAGTCACCTCTCCTGCAAAAGGGCTAATATACTTTATTTTTTTGCACCTACCCCCACCAGGTCTCCAACCATTAGCGTATCTAATTTGTATGCTTTTTCTTCTCTTATTATTAGCTATAATCTTTTGCGTGGCGGACATAGCAGCCCAAGAAGATACGCCCATAGAACAGTTTGATAAAAATTTTCGTTTTTTGTCAGCTAATTTTTTACCGTAAATTACCTCGTAAGTTTTACCTTTAGCCCACCCCTGACCTAATGTGACTTTTTTAGACATATGCCCTTCTAAAAGTGATAGGGGGACAATTTTTCCAAATAATGGCGGAAGAGCCCGGATTTGAACCGAGAAGTCCTTTCGGACGGTGATTTAGCAAACCACTGGATTACCATTATCCTACTCTTCCGTAAATATACTATAAAAGTACCTCCTCCGGGAGTCGGACCCGGAACTCTCACATTAAGGGTGTGATACTCTGCCAATTGAGTTAAGGAGGCATTGAAAAATAGTGAGACTGGTGGGGTTCGAACCCACGACCCCATCTTTAAAAGAGATGTGCTGCTACCAAGCTGAGCTACAGTCCCGAGAAAGTATGTCATGTCCGAGTTAACCGAGCCATTTGTGTTACTATTCTAAGATAGTTGCCTTTACCATTCGGCTATATTCCCCTCGGGGAATACTTGGACTCGAACCAAGAAGAAATGTATGCTCAATAAGTAAAGGACATGACAGATTTTTGGTGTGGCTGACTGGACTTGAACCAGCACATCTTTAAAGATACAAGGTTCTCGACCTTGCGCGTTTACCAAATTACACCACAGCCACAAAAATACCCGCAGAGGGAGTCGAACCCACAAAATCCGGATTCTAGGTCCGGTGCATATACCAGTTCTGCTATACGGGCGTGATTTAAAAAATAGTACCCGAGTTATCAATGCGTCTTTTGACAGATTAATAGTCTGTTGCCTTTACCAATTAGGCTATTCCCCCACATAAAATTCCATGTAGAAATTCTGTGTGGGGGAACCCGGAATTGAACCAGGATAGGTAATGTAAGCATCAAAAGTAGAGGGTACTACTTTATTTTTACGAATATCTAAATGTCAAAGAACTTTTATTATTTATATAGGCCTAGACCGAGTTGGACGGTCGACCCCTTCCTTATCAGGGCTGATTTACAGTCCATCCCCTTTAGCCGCTCCGGCACCTGTCCATATTAATTCAGATCGAGTTGAACGATCCGATCTTATCAAATGGGTGTAGCTTGATTTGAACAAGCGTAATGCTACCGTATCAGAGTAGTGCCTTAACCAACTTGGCTATACACCCAACATCCTGCATGTAATTCTTTATGACATATAGAACACAATAAAACACATTTTTCCGCTTCTTTTACTAAAACATCCCATTTCAAATGAAAATTTCTGATATTTAATTCCAATTCTTTTTCATTACTTTCTATATGATGAAAATCAAGTGCTTTTATACACCTTGAATATCCACATTTTTTACATTTTCCACCTAAATGTTCAATTAATTTAACTCTTTTATTATATCTTGATTTTTTTTGAGAACACGCACCACAAATATTTTTTGTACCACCCTTTTTTCTTTCATAAAAAAAATCTTTTTTACAAATGTTACAATTACACTTTTCTTTGTTTTTTACAGTCTCGATTTTTTTTGTATTGTGCTTATTCCATGGAGAGCACAATAAACAATACTTTCTTTTACAAAGATTTCTTTCCTTTCCTTCAATCAAAACCCAATTTTTAAATTTTTCCCCACATTTTCTACATTTTGGCATAAATACCTCCTTGATAATAAAATAATATCAGGGTAGTCCAAAATGCTAATTATTTTAGTTATAACTATTTAAACTATAAGTCTGAAAAATTACACATTAAGATGTTAAGACTTTTCCGGGGAGAATCGCCTTAAAAATCAGAATGTGAAGAACACATATTCTTCGCCTCACATTACAGCCTTGGCGTGTTGTACCTTTCGGCCATTAGCGCCTGCCACAGCAAGATAGTAAGCGTCCCGGGGGTTCTGCCGGGGACGGTATCAACCCCGTCTGTCTACATGTGTCCTAAATTATGCGGTCGGTCGGAATCGAACCAACAATGTGATTAGCTCACACCAGATTCTGATTCTGGCGAGTTTACCTGGTTTCTCCACGACCGCAATGGTGGCTACTCCCGATGTCGAGTCGGGGACCCCCTGCTCTTCAGACAGGTGCTCTTCCAACTGAGCTAAGTAGCCGTATATATCAAAGAACAAAAGAAAAAGGCCTCGATCCTTTCGGAGCGGGGCCTTTGTTTTATGCTATTTAATTAAGCTTTAAACTGTAGACCTCGCTCCTGTTCTCGTTTTAATAAAATAAAAACTGAGATACAGGGATAGACACAACGGTGACCTATCATGCTTCTGCATGGATAAGTTCTGTCTGGATTGTGTCGAGGTCTGTCGATTAGTCATAATTTTTCCTTGTGCTTTAATAATAACTGATAAAAATGAAAAAGTCAATGCCTATTTTACTTTTTTAATTTTCTACTAATTTTATTAAGATGTTTTGATACCAATTATGAAAGGATTTTTTATGAATAAATTTGATCTTATTCAAAAAGAAGAAATCCATCAGATGGAAGTCCATAAATGGATTGAGTCTGAACGCTGTCAATACGATCTTGGTCAAGAAGCCCTTATTGAGTGGATTACTAAATATGCTGAGTTATTCAGGAATTATTATGAAAGCTTGAATTATAGCTGTTTAAATTGTGGCTTATGTGATTGTAGTCATTCCGAATGTTTTAGACCTTTTGAGCGTGACAGACATTTTAATGCCTGATTATAATTCAGATCCTTTATAATCGTTTGAGTTATCGTCATCATCATGAGTTGCTATGTAAAAAGAGCATATTATAAAGGATGCAATAATAACTACTACACCAGAAACTAGAAAAAATGTAGAGAGATTTATACTCAGGTTTTTGTATTTAGAATGATATAATAGATAGCTCAGTATGAAGTTCAATAAGGCTATTATATAACAGGCAATGTTTATTGCCACGATTTTTTTAGTGCCAGACATGAATTGAAGAATCGTATTAATTGATTATTGGGCTTTACTCATTAAAATCTTTTTTTCTCATTGTAAGTATGTCCACATACTGGAAAAGTTGACCGCATAAAACACATCTATCAAAATCAAGAAGTCTATGAGGAGGGGTCATCTCTCGGTTTATTAGTAAAACCCCTTTTTTACATTCAGGACATTTACTTTTGTATGGACTACGATTATGGAGTCTTTCAAGTTCATCGTGCCGGGTTTTTATGGCCGGTTTGTTTACATTTATGCCTACGAGTTCACTATCAGATTTTTCCATTATGCTACCATTCAAAACAGAGTGACACTTTCAATAAAATTTTTATGGTGCGGATACTTTTCGATCATGCTGTCCATGTACTCTTGATACATTTTTTTAAATTCAGGTGTAGATACTGTTTTAAAGGCCAGATCAGCTTTTTCCTCTGTTGATAGGTTGTTCTGTCGATAAGACTCTTCAATGACGCCTATATGGCTCTTACAGACCTTAACGGTCACGTAATAAGCATTTACTAGTTGTAGAGTGTCCTGTGTGTCACAAGAATGAATTTTTCCGCAGATATAACATTTAGGTGGAGTAGCGTAAGGCATTATTATTCTTTAAACCATTTACTATATAGTTCTTGATATTTTCCTGACGACATGGTTCTTAATAATTCACGGTTGAATTTTTCTCGAAGAGGACTTTCTTGTGTAAAGGCTATGCCGTAATCCTGGGGCTCAAAAAGGCCTCCGGTAAGAGTAAGGGTATTATCCTTTTTAACGGCATCCATTAATGTAGGCATATCAAAGACGATAGCGTCAACTTTATCTCTTTTTAATAGGGCTATACAGTCTTCAATATTTTTTTGTTCGACTACTGTAGCCCCGTATTTTTGAGAAGCCTGAATAGAAGTAGTACCTGACACGGTAGCCACTTTTTTCCCTAAAAGGTCTTCTTTACATTTAATTCTGTAAGAAGCTTCCTGTATAGTGACAGTCATCTGGGCGACTATATAAGGGAAGACAAAGGCTATACCGATCCATTGGACAGCCATGGCGAGTATTTTACCTACTGGGGTCTGGGGGGCTTTATCGCCATACCCTACGGTTGTCATGGTCGTATTTGTCCAGTACATGCCATCACCGACACCGGAGAAGAATTTACTACTAAAGGATGTTTTACCTCTTTCAACGGCCCATATAAGAACGCCACATATAAAAAGAAAGATTATCAGGTAAAATAGAGCTTTCCAGGCTTTCTTAAGGTAGGCAGAGATGATATAAAAAACATTGTTGTTCTTTTCATTATTAATAAGAATACATAGTCCGGATTTGAGGTAAGGATGAGAAAAGTCTATAACCTCTTCTCTTTCCTCATTTATAGTTATACCAGATATTCCGACGTCATAGGTCTTATTTTGAAGTAATCCAAACATCTGTTTAAATTCAGGGACCTGTTTATATTGATATTTCAGGCCAATCGAGTCTGCTATGGTTTCAAAAAGTTCTATGTCAAAACCGGTGACCTTGTTACTGTCGATAATAACACAGGGGGGAAAAGGGTCGATACCGACTGTAAGAGTGTCAGAAGCTGAGATAAAACTAAAGACTGTGAAAATTATTAAGGATAAAAAGGATTTCCTTCGTTTATTAGTTTCTGGAGGCCACTCTTCACAAGCCTCTCCACAGACCCTACATTTAAAATTAATTTTTTTCCTTTCCCAGTCTTGATAAGCTGTCGGATAATAGTCGTGTCGAAAATAACAAGATAGTTTATTCAAGAGCGGTTTGATAAATTTAAAATATGTGCCCAATTGAAATTCCACCCTTTCTCAATATGCCTTTTAAGAGCTTGTTTCGCTTGCATTCTATCAACAGTACCTTTAATCTTATCTCTTTCATATTTATCTGGTACAAGTTTAAGTATTTCTTTATGGATTTTTTCTACTAAGATCATACACTCCCAGTATTCACCGTATCTTTTTATTGCTAAATGTATTGTGTCATAGTTGCGTTTATACTTCTTGTATTTTAGAGTCCTACAATACTCTGCATGGCGGGATGCCATTCTGACCCTATTTCTTTTTGCTGTAGCTTTACCAGCCTCCGTTTGATAATAAGCACTCTTTTTTTCTTCAATCTTTTTTTTATTTTTACGCCTATACTCAATATCATATAGGCGTTTTAATTCCTTCTTATTTGGCATAATCAAGAAGGTCGGCAGTTACTTTTTTACTGGCATGAATTAATATTGATTGCTGTGATTTGATAACACGAACTATTTCCCGAGATTGTGAAGCGATAGCATCGGCTACCCCGACTTCAATCTTTCCTGACTTTACACCAAGAAGGGTATCCCATAGGATATTTTTAAGATTCTTTGCATTCAATATTTCTACCGCTATTGGCTTTGATTTGTTTTTCATAAATCACCTTTTTTTATTTATTAAACAACGCAAACCTGATTATTTAGCTTTGAGCCTTTCAAGTCGGGATAATCCGCCACTACGTCCTAAGGCTTTTTCAGTTTCATCCGAGAGGCTGTCTTTATTGGAAGATTCCTCTTTTATGGCCCTGCTTTTGATCAGGTCTTTTTCAGCGGCTTCTCGTCGTCTTTTAAGATCGGCCAGGGCACTTGTTCCGCTGGAGGTACTGATCTGTGTCAGATTTCTGTTAGCTTCTGCAGCGTCCCGCATGGCTTTCAGAGAGACTATTTCAGACTCAGACTGTAGAAGAGCCGATTTCAGCTCTTCTTTGGATTTTATCTGGTCTCCCAGAACATCTTTATGGGTTTGAAGAGCGGTTTCCAGAGACTTGATCTGACTTTCAATAATCTCGGCTGCTTCACAATGTTTTGCTGCCAGGTCCTGTTTGCCGGCGAGGTCGAGAGCTACGGCATCCTCGTCATGTTTTTTGATCTGGAGTTTTAAATCATTTATTCTACTTTCATTGACACTTATCTCACCCTTTAGGGTTCCGATATTGGAATTGCAATCCGCCAGTTGCTTTCTCATTTTTTCAACATCCTGTTTGGCGAATTCCACTGAATTTTTGTCGTCGATGACATCAGCTACTTTTTGAGCTTTAGCGTCACTGGCCCGACCGAGATTTTTGAATAGATTAAAGAAACCACCCATAGTACTATACTCCTTCCATGATTGATGCAATTTTTTCGATGTTTTTACGGACTACGGCGAAGATCCAGGCAAGGGATGATTCGAGCTCGTTCTTGTCCAGATTTTCAAATTCCAAGTTATCTTTCATGAAAATTTTGTCGCCGTTGATACAAAATTTCCCATGAATGGCTTCATTATTGAGCCTCAAAAGAAACCCGTATAAATGAAGTTTTTTCTGAGTTTCTTTATGATCCTCTATGTTTGTCAGAGGAATATCCATTACTTCCATTGCAAGACAAACAATGGTTTCCTCAACATCCACAAGGCATGTGAGGCCGTCACAAGAGACTTCAAAAATATCTTCTCGGATACTTTTGAAGGAGATATCTTCCATGGTTGAAAGATACTCTAAAACTTTCTGAGCATTATCAATCTCGATTTGAGAGCCCATATCATATTCCTTTCTTTTCAAGATCAAGACTTTTATTTCTATATGTTTTTGCTTTTTTTAAAAATAAATTTTTTGATTTTAATTGTGTTTTATTATAACTTAAAGCTGTAGAGGCAAAATTGATAATTCTGTATTTCAGCCATTTAATAGTGTCCTCTGTAGAAAGAGATAAATTATTACCAATATAATCATCTACAGACATTTTTATGTATTCTTCAATTTCATTTGAATCAAATTTTTCTTTTGTGGCCTTAAATAAAATATTTTTAAACCAGCTAATTACAATATTATCTCGGACGGTTTGTAGCTCTGTCTTTTTTAGTTTAATACTCATAATAAAAATCAACGAAAATTTCATGCTGTTCTATTTTTAATTTATTGATGTCAAGGGGTGTCCCTGTTTCATTCTGGATTTTTAATAAAGCTCTTTGAATTAAAGAACATTGACCGTCATATATCTGTATGACTGGTAATCTAGCTGAAGCTATCATAATAATAATTTCCTTTCAACTACTCTACTAAATTAATATAGGTAGTTTTAAATGGGTTAGTTGTAATACAATGAATGAATATTCTCCATATATTAAGTAGTTTTTTAGCTTTATGAGTTTTTCGTATGGAAAAATTCAATATCTTCTTTTCTGGCTTCACAGCCGTACCAGATTTCGATCCAGCCTTTCTCAACACTTCCTGTCCATTCAACAAAGGCATGTGAATTACCCTCGGTATCGTCATTGGTGATATATTCAGCTAGTGTTTTTTGATCGGGTCCTGTCTCAGATGACCCAGTAATGACCCCGAAAGTAGACTGATCGTTTTTCTTGTCCCATGTTACATCAGACTCTTTGTCTTTTAAGTGCATGGTGACATCAAAACGATTGACGAGGTCTTGCTTGTCCTCGGTGAAAAGAGACTCAAAATCAGAAGCAGCCCCATCATTGTCGAGAAAATAGACCATGACATCAGAAGCATCCCCTACCTGTCGGATAAGGATCAGCATTTTTATAGGGTCTTCTTCTGGTGGTTGATAATTAATCACGTATCCGGTATAGACAAAGAAATTATTAGGTTCTCGGTATATCCGGGTTTCAATGATTCTGAAATCCACTGACATCTCAGAGAAGTCCGTCTGAGTTTGAATATCTGAAAGGGTGACTATATCATCTTTATTAAAGCCTAAAAACTCCTTCATCTTACTGTCCTTTTATAGCTGCAACGATGATCACAGTGACAACGATACCGCCTAAAATAATAAAAAAGATAAGAAGGCCGTGACTGTTTCTTACTACAATCGGTCTTCCTGAATTATCCCAATTGCCGTACCCTGCATTTCTCATCTCATAGGGGTCTGCTCTGTAATGGTCTGCTGCCAGAGCCACGAAAAGCATGGTAGTGGGGTCCATATAGCCATAACCATAGCGACCATCTGGGTATACATTATAGGTAACATTTACAGGCCGGCCGTTGCTGGTGACATTGTCGGGTATATAACTTGGTTTTTGTGTCGGAGGAGTAGGGCTGGTATAGGTGCTCTGTTTTGCTAAGGACGCTTTATAATCACTTTCTGCAGCAGTTTTTGTTGAGTATTTTTTAGCGGCAGTCTGATCTTTAGCTGCCAATATTTTTTGTTGCTTCTTGTCCAAAGTATTGACTGAAGTAGCTTTGGGTTTTTCTGTTGTAGAAGTCGTAGTTTTTTTAATAGTTGAGGATTGTTGTTTCTCTGTCGAGGACTGAGCAACGGCACCACCGACAACAGCTCCACCAACAACGGCACTGCCGACAGCAGCTCCACTGATACCTGAAGGTGGTTTTACAGTAGGTGCTGGAGGTGTTGAAGGTTTGGGGGCGGGTGTTGAAGGCTTGGGGGCAGGCTTGGGGGCAGGTCTAGGAGCTGACCTTGGTGAAGACCTAAAAGAAGAACCTCCGGAACGAGAACTGGACCTGGCCAAAATGTCAGAGGACAGCAACAGGGACAAGCTGAGGAGAATAACTACTACTTTTCTCATAAGTCCAACCTTTCTTGAGATTTAATATTATTCAGATATACCCTATTATACAAAATTATGAGTGGTTTTTAAAACTAAAAGATTTAAATTTTTATTAGCTGGATAAATCACCTAGGGTAAACATGTTTTTTCAGATAGATCCTTTATATACTTTTTCCATTTATTATACCACGTCCAATACTCATCAGATCCGGCGAATTTTTCATTTTGTGGCTCCCATAAATTTTATGAGCAATTCTTTCTCAGTCATTGCTTACCTTAATGTATTAATATATTTTCATTACATAGATATCAAGGGATTTGTGTAATGAAAGTCATTCGTACTACCAAAATTAAAATTAAAGGCTCCAACAAAGCCCCAGAAATAATCAAAAATTATCTCCTGGCCCTTAACTGGCTTAGTCCTATAGCGTTCGACTCCAAAGAGATGAACGCTAATCGACTCGCCAAGGCTTATTACCCAGCCCTTCGTGAAAAATTTAGTCTCCCGTCCCAGCTTGCTTGCAGTATTTGCAAGCATATTACCGCAACTTATCAGGCTGCTAAGTCCAATAAAAAATGGAAACTGGCCATTTTTAAAAATCCTACTCTTCCTCTGGTCTGGAAACGGGATTTCAATAAATCCAAAAAAGGTGTCTCCCTCTGGGGAGAAACCATTTCCATGTATCATCCCAACATACCTCAAAATACCTGGAAAGATTCGAAACTTAAACTTGTTAAAAATAAACTTTATTTGATTTTGTGCTATGAAAAAGAAGTTCCAGAACCTGTTCAGAAAGGTTCCATTGTAGGTGTGGATTCCGGCATCAAGCGGATGCTTGTTGCCTCGAACTCCTCTGACAATAAAACTTTCTTCTTTTCTGGCGGAAAACTTAATCACCTGAGGAAATGTATTAGACAGAGACGGAGTAAGATTCAAGCCGTAGGTACCCGGTCGGCCCATCGCCTTTTGCAGCGATTGGCACACCGCGAAAGGGCCATTACGGAACATCTTTTGCATGTTGCTTCTAAAGCCTTGACCCTGTATGCCGTTCAGTCTAATGCTCGGGTGGTCGTGTTCGAAGACCTTAGCAATATTCGAGAAGCCTCTCTGAAGAAGGGCCAGGATCTTCGAGAGAAGGTATGTAGGTGGCCGTATGCAGGAATGCAGTTCAAGGCAGGCTATAAGCTTGCCGAGAAAGGTATTGGAACAGAGATTGTGAATCCTGCATATACGAGTCAGGAATGTCCGAGATGTGGGCATATAGCTAATGGGAACCGTACAGGTTTGCAGTTCCAATGTGTGTCCTGTGGCCACAGGGGAGATGCGGACCTGACTGCAAGTAAGAACATTAGGAGTCGATATATCCTGCGAGAGCAAGGCTTTCGCAGGATAGGGTCGGTAAACACCCTTGAAAAATCGGGATTGGTAGTACTTGAAATGATTGCACATAATAGTGTTATCTGTTCAGGGTCTCAGGTTTAAAGCCACGGGCTTTGTGTCCGTGGTAGTTTACCCCCATAGAATATAGCTTTTTTCCGTCTGCGAATAAAACAGTCATGTCCTCATTATAGAGTCTCATAGAGGGTTCTATTGGAGGATCAGCCAGCTCTTTTCTTTTTGTGTTGTCCTTAAAGAGGCTGATTTTATTCTGCTCGACATGAACACATAAATTATTTGGAAGTACAATAAAATTAGCTGGGTTTACTTCATTTATCTGCTCGTCTCTGACGGTGTAATTGTTGTGCCAGTTGTCATAGAAATGAAAGATGGTTTGGAAGTAAGCCCCTGTTTTTTCGGAGATCACAACGGCTATTCGATTGTGGTAATGAGCGTCAATAATATGACTGCCGTCTAATTCTTCTGCATGGATATTGACACATTTACCAGAAGCATACGGTATGGCCAGATGACAGGACATGAAATCATCCTGAGTAATGATCCCTCGGTAGACTTTGTAAGACCGGCTGATGTCACAGACAACATGACTCTTAAGAAAAAGCTTTCCCATATTTTCAAAAGTGTTTTCAATAAGAAATCCATTATTGATGATATAAATAAGACCATTACTCATCATCATGTTTTCGGCCGGCACTGATGTGATTAGGTTTTTTTTCAGGTCAAGGAAATCAACACTTGAATTCTTTTTACAGACCAGTATAGGGTCATTTCCCGGGGTGCTGTAAAGTTCGGTCCTGATCTTCGGGTACAGATCACAGACTTTTTTGTCTGCATGGTACAGAGCTTTATCAGTTATGACATATCTGCGATTATTGTAGTGATAGACACTACGGATATTTTCATCATAGCTTTCTAATAATTTTATGATGAAATCCCCTTTGCTTACAATGACCGTCTTGATCTGGGCAGGCACAGTGACATCATCTGGGTAAGGTGGTATCGATCTCTGCCCTTTAGAAAAAATGTCTTTATACCACTCCAGATGCCGTTTGGGGATGACATTAAAGTTCTGACAGGAAGCCGGGATCTTGGTCTTTTTATCAAATACTGAGACACCTTGTTCCATTCGTTTAGCCCATTCACTGGGTTTAAAATCAGGATGCATGCCCTTATAAGGGTGGATTCCGGCATACATTTGAAAGGTGACAACAGCAAAGCTGAACCAGTCAGTGAATTCGGTGAATACTCCTTTAGGAGTAGACCGGTCACGAATGCTTTCCATGATGGCGGGTGCCTTGAAATGTTTTGTCTGCCAGGAATCAACGTCTATATGATAGACTATTTTTTTACCCAGCAGAAAATTCATTTCATTGTAGTCCACTACAAGGACGCTTTTTGAATGTACGTATTCCAGGGCTTTTTGCATGGACACAACAAGATCGGAAACGTCCTGAGGAGACAGATTCTGATCATTCCTGAATTCCTGAGTGAAAATTTTACACAGGAATTCTACCCCATCGACATAATCCATGGTAAACCCAATAGGAGTATTAGACAGGTCATATATGGGCTCTTTAGGACCCAGGATATCAGGCCTTGTCAGAGCTGCCAGTTCATTGATCTTGGCCACAGGAATAGTTTGTTTAGGGTCATGGTAAATTTTATAAGCGAGACCCTTTTGAACAAATACCACACCTTGGCCACCGGCAGCTATGTAATCCTTGTCGGTGAGAGTGACCGTATTTTTTCCGGCTTTAATTTGATAGGTCTTTTTCATGAGATAAGTAAAAGTGAGGCTAATTGTTCCTTGACCGTTTTTTTGTTGGATTTCGGATTGTTGTCATTGACCTTAATGAAAGTACTCCAATTAATATACTCGTGCATTCCCACTCGTTTGATGGTACGAACAAAGTTATTGAAAATCCCTTTATTCCTGATCCATCGTTCTTCCGGTACGGCATAGTCATAGTGGGAAGTAGTAGACTGGAAAAGATTTTTGACAGGGCTCAGAGCATAGGTCTCGTTTTTTTGCCGTTCAAGCATAATAGAGACCGCTTTTCCTGCAATGACTTTGGAAAGTTTGATCTGGCTGGAATCGTGTTCAACATGCCAATGATTATCTTTCTGTAACTTTGCTATAAAGGTACTGTGAAAAGACATATAAAACCTTTCTTTTTAATAAATTTTGACGGTCACATTAACGAGTTCTTTGACGAATTTCCAGACAGGCCGGACTTTTAAGCTCAACCAGCTCCCAGCGGAGTTTTTGAGTGGTGTTAAGAGTTTCGATAAGGTCCTTAAGGATGTCCTGAGCTGTCCCTAAAGATTCGATGGGCTTTGACCAGACAGTCATGTAGAGGCTATTAGTGCTTCTGGTAAAGGTTCTTTTTTCCGCTTTTGTGTAGCCCTTTCTAGTATTAATTAGTCTCCGACGATTATAGAACATGGCATCGGAGATTTTGAAATGAGGATGTTTTTCCAGGAACGTTGAATAGGTCATGTCAGGAGCTTTTTTAAAAAGTTGATCCAGCAGAGTGTAATCAATTCCTCTGTTATTGTTAATTGCTCTTTTGGTGTCTTTTCCTGAGAGCAGTTTTGTTCGTCTTCTGCAATAGGAAGAGCTGGTGATGCCCGATTTCGGATTTTCTTTATCAAAAGCAGTGAACGGGTGTTTAGGGTACGCTTTGATGTACTCATCGGCTTTACTGTAATCTAAGGACATAGACATTCTCCTTTATAAAATTAAAGATGCACAGGCAACATCATCATAATGAGTGGTGCCGTTTTTCAGATTTTTTCTTTTTAAAAATCTCATGCACCGTTCAACAAAAACTCCGGTTGAGGATGCGTAGTCGGTGACTTCAGCAGCCATTTTATAGTGTGCTATAGGGTCTTTGTCCTTGTTTTTATAGCTGAGAAGTCCGTCCGTACATATTGTTATATACGTTATGTTATCATCAATTAAAATAAAAGGAGAAAACAGTGTGTTTCCTGTAAAGTCATAGTCAGACAATATTTTTCCATCACTGCTACAAGAGATGATTTTTTTACGCGTGTCAGGGTGTTCTGCCAGATACCCAACTGAATCAAGTACCGGGTAAACTGGAGCATTGGAAGGTGGGTAATCGATCTGGATTATTTCTGTACAATGAGCAATCGGACTGGGGAATTTTGTTCTTTTGATGATAACACCATCTCCCCAGGCAAAAACAAAGACCCTGTTTTTGATTGCAAAAGTGATCAGGAGAGTAGCCTGTAGACTTTTTTGAGGGACGTTATATAGTTTTCTGATATCGTCTGCTCTCTGTATGATACAAGAGCGAAGGGTATTCGCTATGGTGTTTTTATCACTATTGATAAAAAGGCCTGATCTATAAAAAGTGACCAGATAATGTTTAGCTACATGACAGAGTACTTGTGCCCCGATCTCCGAAAAGGGGGCCGATGAACATCCATCAGAGACAATGCCATAAATCATATCTTCATAACTGCCATTAAGGGCATAGTCCTGACAGACATTATGGGCACACCCTATTTCGAAGTAAGAATCGGAGTTCATTATATACCTTTTTTGGTTTTAGAACGTGAAATCGACCGGCTGTGATACTCCACCAGAACCGAGGGCCTGAGACTGTGACGAAGTGCTTTGACTGACAAACTGAGCTAATTTAGCCAGTTTGCCCTTCGTGGCATCACCCACGGAGACGTACTCGCTCAGACCACCTTTTTTCATGAACTCATCAAGCCGTTGTTTCATGTAGGCCTCGGTATCATTGATGCCAATAAGAATGACCCGGACAGATTCAAGAATTTCTTCATTCCTGATCTTATCCAAGACCTCCTTGATTTTTTCAGGCTTGTTGGCGGCCTTGACCGATGCATTGTCATCGCCGTCTGTGATGACAAATAATATGGCGTTCGAGAGGATTTGTTTTTGGTAAAGTTTTTTACCGTAATCGTACAAGGCTTCGACAGCTTCCAGAGTGGCATCGAAAAGTGGGGTCCCGCCATCAGGCTCGATCGTGCCTTTGAATTTCGTGGTATCAATGGCAGACAGAGAAGTAAAGCCGTGTATTTCTTCGATATCGACTTTTCCGAAGGTTGCATTGAAAGCAGTTGATCGGGCAACGAGATTTAACGCCCGGGGCGATTTTTTGCAAGATTCCAGACTCAGAGCAAGCATGTCTTCGAGCTGATCTTTAAAAGGAGAAACAGAACCGGTCTTGTCAACGACTATACCCACGAGAGTGTATTCAGAAGCACCCAGTTTATCGACCGACATACTGGTGTACCCGAAACCACTGAGAGTCTTGTTGACATCAGTAAGAGAAAGACCTGCAAGTTTTGGCATAATTTTTTTCCTTCCAGTATAATATCAGGCTGATATTATTTGAAAAAAGTGGTTGTTTTGGCGATTTTCATTCCTCTGCCAACCATTTCGTTGACAAAGTCTTCGCCCTGTTTTTCAAAACCGGTCACATTGGAGCAAGCGTCTTCAAGGAGGACGAACTTCTTGATCTGATCGTCGCTGAACTCGTCAGCAATCTGCCGGATAGTTGTAGCCACGCAATGTGACAGAGCTTCACCGCTCAGAAGCAGAATGTCGTAGGCTTTGAGCGTATCGATGAGTCTGGTATTGAGCCGGGTTTTGGGGTCATCGGGATGTTCGACTTCTGCTTTGACCGCACCGTAATGTTCGGTAAAAGGATTTGATCCTTTGGTCGTTCGAGGAGCCATGGCAAAATACTTGGTTTCCCATTTGGTGACAGCAGCAAAAAAAGCCGGGTCGATACATTGCCCTGAAGAGCCGATTATACAATGGTCCTCCCAAACTACCAGGGCAAACTTTTTCTGTGCCCCTAGTTGACTGATGTAATAATTGGCCCAGTCCTGGTGTTCAGGATTGGTTGCCCGGAAGTCACCGTTTTTAATAGAGTCTTCGAGTATGACCGTGAACGGTTTCGGGTGATTACCTGCCTTATCCAGCCAGAAACATGAATGAGCTATGTGGTAGTGGTAGTGTGAATCCAAAGTAATCTGGATATCATCAATATCAGGACCATTTCTATCAGTCATTTTTGATAGCCTATCCATATCACCGATGGCATTGACCACGACAAGCGAACCTCCATTTCGGCCTACAAAATCATTTTGCGGGTCGATTGCGAGCAGACACACTTTCTGTTTTGAAGCCATTTCATGTCCTTTTGTTTAGTTTTTAGCTGTCTTTAGGGTACTTCAATACCTAATTATACAACTTTCTGGTCTCTTTGTTAAACGAGAGTTGTAATTCTTTATTAATTTTTTTTATGTGTGTATGATAGAAACTCTTTTCTTTAAGTGCTATTATGCTTATTTATTAGGTAATTTGCCTCAAACTAAGTTCTTTTATAATGTATTACAAGACGAGTTTAAGACGAAAGGTTCCAAGAATTCTTTAGAATCATACCAGTTCATGGAGCTGAAAAGGATAAGGGATTCCATATCGTCTGGGGACGTGTCTAAAAGGTCATGGATCAGTGAATTAGCTGGGTCTGTAAAAGGAAACCCTGAACCTGAATCTATGCGTCAAAAAGACTTAGTAAGAAAAATAAATGACAAAAAAACAATTATTCAAGATATTCTTAATGACGATTTATATTTGTATAATATAGAACAGCCTTGTCCTCCTTACGGCTTTGTTGACATGGTCTTCATGGGCAAAGAAACTGTTTATCCGGTTGAAGTTAAAAAAGGCCAGGGCAGGCATGACCTCATCGGTCAGATAGCTAAATATGAGCTGCATCATAGACTTATGTTGCATTATCATTTATATAAATATGTACAACCGGTGACAGTATGTTCTTCTTACGAACCTCATGCATTGGACGAATTAAAGCAGTCTGGTGTCATTCCTTTGGTTTATTCCGCAGATAAAGCAGAGCTGACTATAAAAAAACTTTAGTTTCAGCCTTAATTTTCGTATAATTATATTAAGAGCTATTTTTTAGCAGGAGTGTCTTATTGTGCAAACATTTTTGTTATGTATTCTTGGTATTTTATTTATTAGTGGTTTTGTTTTTCTCCTGGTAATTAATTACCAAGATAGAAAAATGATGCAAATTTATTATAAACAGCATCAAGATAACATACATGAGGCTATCGTAAAAGAAGATATCTTACACGATTCCTCTGAATACGACAGACCTGATAGTGAGTATGGAAACCTGACCGGTGAAAATGATGGTAAAAGTTCTCATTATTGAGATACAATGACACATTTCATACTTAAAACACATTATGAAGCTGCAGTAAATTACCTTAAAAAGGTTTCAGAATTCGACTGGCTGGTAGAAAAAGTAATTACAGCTTTAGGTCCTGAACCGTCTTATGAGGACTTCTGCAGAGAAATCATACCTGAACCTGTAAAAGACCCGGCAAATGCAGCTAATTTTCTGAATATTTATTTTCATTTATTCAATATGGATCAGGGTGGCAGTAAGATTTATTATATAATGCCGGAACTTGCAAGAAGACTGGCTAAGACAAACCTGAATATTGATTCCTATTATCTGAAATCCCCTTTCCGGGAAATATTTATCCAGATAGATTCTGGACTTTTCAGTATTAAAGACATAGATGGGTCGACTGTGCCTATTCATGGATTTTATATTTTTTTCAATGATACTGGAGAATATAAAAAGATCAGGATAATGGCCTGTTCTTTATTGAAGCCCACTTTAAAAATACCGTTTAATGATACGACTTATTACTTTAGGCTGGAAATTCCTTCAGGGAAATTAATGGACATAGCTCGAAATTATATAAAAAATAATATGAAAGATGGGGGATATTTACAGGGTAAAACCATAAAAAATTTAGATTACACAGAGGAATTTACTAGTTTTGTTTTTAATGTCCTGCTGTATCTTACCAGTAAGAATACTGACATAATAACTCAAGATCCTATTGATTTTAATAAGAAGCTGGCTGAACTTAAGTCTCCTGCGAAGAAAAGAAAACTGGAACAGCGGTTAGAGAAATCAAATCAATACCGGTTATTTGTGGCCGGATCGACTTTAAAAGAAAATTTAGAGGAATCAAAAGATTTACAGAAAGCCGGCAGTATAGGGGCCTGGAAATTAGCTTATAGGGTTAGGGTTTCCGGGCATTGGAGAGCTCAATGGTATGGCAGTGAGAAAGAGGACAATAAAAAATCAGAGGTCATCTGGATAGAAGATTATGATAAAGGGCCCCAAGTAGCTGACCTATTGAACAAGAAAGTAGTTGTTCAATAGGTCAGCTACTTTATACAACGCTGATTTTGGGACGTCTGTTTCAAGACCTAAAGAAGTATTTCTTATTTTCCGCCTCTTTCGTACATACTTACCAAAGCCCGAGCAATCACGTTATATTCAGCGGGAGGCTGACCTTTATAACCAGCCAGGGTTTTACTGATAACAGCAAGCATTTTTTTCTGATGTTCATTCATAGCTTCTAGAGTTTTCGGTTTACCATCAACAAGGATAGTCATTCTTCCCTGGGCAGGAATATCTTTACCTTCCTGGCTTACGAATTCTGTCTTGATATTTTCAATTTTTTTTGCCAGGTCAGCAGCCTGAGCAGGTTCCTGAGCCAGTGTAGGAATGGCTATAGCAAGAGCTAGAAGAAGCTCTTTAACCAAGGCAGTCTTCTCTCCAGGCATTGCTTTCATGCCTTTTAGGGCCTGAATAAGTTCTTCCGGGGAAGCTTTCTCAATGATCTGAAGAGCTCTTTCCCGGGTCATTTCAGCTAACACAAGACTGGATGCCAGAACTTCAATTGAATCAGTAATTTTTTTATACATAATTAACCTTTCTAAAAAATAAGTAAATTATGATTAAAAAATTAAAAGATTATCAAAAACACCTAAATCATTGTATAAAAAGAAGATAGCTTTATTTAGCGGACATTAAATCAATAATAAAACTTCTATTACTGAAAAGATGGGCCTTATTTTTGTATTTTTTAGCTATAGACATAAGGTCCCAGTGTAGACCTATTGTGACAGGCTCTTCTACGGTTATCTGTTTTATAACAGTTAATGCATTTCTTAGTCCAGTAAATTTAGAAGCTACAATATCCAGATTAATATTCAAAAGATTAAACTCTTTTAAATATTTAGTACTGAGGACTTTATAGCCCTCTTTTTTCAGTAAAATCTTTATTGTTTTTGTTAGTTCTTTAACCATATATGGACAAGTTGATCAGGACATAAGTCATTGTATATAATAGAAGATCCTATATAGGTATGGCCTACAGTTGATTTACCTTCTATTGCGGGTAACGTATTGTATCTTCTTCTGAATAATTGATGACTATATGAGGGACAGACCTGTAATTAATGATATTGAGTATTTCAAAATCTGACGGAAGATCGATATGATTCAGACCTATTTTTAATGGTATTGGAATAGTTTTAAAGTTCACCAGAAAAAACAACTCCTTAAGATTTTTTCTTTAACGGACCTTCTATGATAATTTTCTGTATAAGAGCATAAGGATTTTTCACGTCTTTGGGACGATATGTTTCCATTCTTTTAAAAGCATTTATTATACTCAAATACCCATCCATAGTTTTCACTCGGCTAATCCATTTACTAAGTTCAGTTACATCAGATTCTATTAATTCATTATTAGTTGCACCTCTTAATCGAGGTAGATGCATTTCTGCAAGGCGTACTATTTCATTTACATGTAGTCTTTGCTGTTCCATGATGTACATGGTTTCTTTGGTTTTTTCTAGATTTTTTTTCAGAGTTTCATTAAGTGTTTCAAGTTCCTTGATGCTGTTGTGGTTACTCTCCATCTGAGATATTTGATTACCAATAGCCAATTGAGCTTCATTTATTTTTTCATTGAGTCTGTACTGTTCTGATAGTAGTGGCATAAAAAATCTCCTTAAATTAAGCAGCATATTGCATATTATAGACATTACCTAGTTTTTTAAATTCAGATTCATCAGCCTCAATCATAGTCTTAAAAGCTATGACATTATCTGTAGGAGGTGCTTCAAAACCTTTTAAACGTACACAGATCTCTTCTATGACCTTTCCATTTTTCCATACTCGAGTATGTGCCTTGTTTTTATAGACCTGATAGACATTTCCGCTCATGCCTTTGACCAGAACAAATCCGTATTTGAGATACTTTCTGAATTCCAGCTCTGTTACATATTCCCGAAGAGTTCCTAAAGCCGCTTTTTCATTGTCGGAAACATTATTGGAATAATCCGCTCGAGTCTTTACTGATACTCGAAGATTGTCTTGTAATTTTAGTTTTTTGGGATTTACAGGATTAATTTCTATTGTGTACTCATTACTAAAAGAAATACTAGCAGTACAGTTGATAGGTAGAATATGAGGATAAATATGATAGTATGGTCCTGTATCATCCGGTTCTTTTAACGGGACATAATCTGCTACTAATGGTACATCTGCAAATTTTACTGTATAAGAGGAGCTATTAATACATGTATTATAATCATCTATTGTTGGGTACAGATAATTACCATCTGTAACATTTGTAGCAGACGGTATCGTCCATTTAACAGGAAAAGTGGAATAGATGGACCCAGTATAACTCACGTTCATAATGTCATAATCAGCCGCTGTTGCCATGACAAGGCCTCTTTATAGTAAGTTTTTAATAGTTTCTTCTGTGAGTAGGTCAGGAACAGTAATGAAGTAGGCTTTGTTTATTTTTCCGATAATAAGTGTACTAAAATTATTACCGTCTATGTTTATAACACCATCCTGATTAGACAGGTCTTTGAGAGCATTTTTCATCTCCTTAACGAAAGCAACTTTATCCATACAGAATTTCAAAGATCTGGGATCATCATGAAAATGTACGTTACCGTTATCCTCGTGATACCTGAGGCCGTTTATTGTTTTTTCGTTTGTGCCCCCCATGTTATTTATCCTTATGTTCTAAAAGCTGAAAGTTTCCGGATTTAATACGATCGAAAAAGGTCTGTTTCTTCTGGTAATCATATGCATATGGAAGAAAAACCTCTAAAGGCTCAGCCTGGTCCAATTCAATAAGACTGACCTGGATATCAACCCAGTCAGAAAGTAGCTTCCAGGCGGTCCTGGCTGCTTGGTTCTTTATTTTGTTCAGAGTACCTGACCGTCTTTTTTTAACCTTTGAAGCTAAATAATTTTCAACGTTTTTGACCTTGGAAGGTAACTTGAAAGGTACTTCTTTGTTATTTGTTTTTATGATAAAACAAATTCCTGAAAGCTCACCTTCTGAGTACTCTTTTAAGATATTAAATGCCCCGACCTTTACCAGACGGTCTTCTATATGTTGGACGCTCTTGTTGACTGTGACTTCAGAGGTATAGTTTTTTATAGCCATAAATTAGCCTTTGACTGTTGGGGGTACCATCAAAATTTCTTCAGCCTCGACGTCGTATTCTTCAATACGACGATTCTTTCTTCCTTCAGCATCAACACTATAGGCTTTATAGCCTTTGCTGATGTAATCGAGGAATTTTTTCTTGGCTTCTTTAGCTTCCCGGCCGTTATTCATGTCCCAGACCAGTCGTTCGTCTCCATGCTCATTGAGAATTTTCAGGGTTTTTTTACCCATGATTCTCTGTGCTTTGATGAGGACTTCTTCAAGGAAAGGATCGAATCTTTCCATTTCCGTTCCGTCTTCCTTTAGAACCGGATAGCCCATACGTTTATATTTTAGAATCATGACCTTGGCTTCATCAATTTCTTTAAGACGAGCACGATCCCATGTGATTCTTCTGTCCATTACTAAGTCGGTCATACCGAGTTCCCCCTATGTTTTTTGGCTTTACTTATAAGATCTCTTAATGATTTCATTATTGGAAATTCTTTACTGATAAGAGACATTTGAATATCTCCATCAGTACATTTTACAACAAGATCAGAAGTATCGCCGGCTCCTTTAATGACGATTTCATCCCCGTCTTTTATCTGGTTGAGATTTGCCCGGGTAAAATCATCTTCAAACATATCACAGTCTTTTTTGAACACCAGTCCATCATCATCTATCAAATGGATATTACCTCTGGCATAGATGTTATAAGTCAGACCGTATATTGTTCCTGTATCTAGGACAACAGCTGACTTATCAGTTTTTGATTTTCCTTTTATGAACGGAATTACTCTGGACATTTTTGGTCCTTTCCATGATATATTTATAGCCTGTTCTTTTTATAGTCTTATTAAGTCACACCGGAAAACAGCTCTGACCAGAGTCTTTTTACAAAGCCTCTAGCATTAAGAGAGTTATCCTCTACTGTCTCTTTTTGATAGTCTCTGCAAGAAGACACCATGGGCACGATGTCTTCGACAAGTATCTGATCATCATGACCGTCAGTGAAACGATTGTCTGTTATAGCTCCGTTATTAACTTGTCTATAATGGATATGTCCGCAATTAGGGCAATGAATTCTGTAATTGCCGTTTAAAGTCGTATTCAGATTAAAATCGAAATATTTTTGGCAGTTGGTGCAGATGAATTCAAACTTTTGCCTCGGCATTATTTTTTCCCTTAATCAGGTGTTTTCCGAAAAAATATATTAATCCTAAGACACCAAAGACTACAGTGACAATAAGGGTCATAAGTTTTAACCCTTTATTTTTCAGTGCGTTGTGAGTCATGGTCCCGAGTTTTTCTCCTTTTGAAACTATTTTTTCCACATCATCTTCAATACGTGCATTAATAGAATTATTCATTATCGATTCTCCTTATATGCTATGATACATATTTTATAGTTGAAATTGAAAGATAGATTTGTCGTGAATATAATATTTTATTTATATTAAGTTGAAAAACAGAGGCCGGTTTTTGTATTATTAGATAGAACAATCAAAAGGATATAACATAGTGAAGAATCTAGGCCTTACCATTGATAGAATAATTCAAGTAGACCCAGCACTGAAACCAGCTTTAACTTCTATAAAGCTTAAATGGAAAAAGAGCCCTTCTAAAGTCATGAATTTCTGGCAGGAGCTCATCGACTTTCTCAACACTCCGGATCTTTTAGATCACCCTAAAAGAGATGAATTGAAAAGCATTGTAGCGTCAAGACCTCGTCCTTCCAGGTGTTTCTACACTTTTGAGCACATTCTTGCTACAGATAGGATTGTAGGTTTTATACCGGAACATTTGTCTGATCAGATTAAAAAGTACGATAGAAGAGTAGTTGATTTGGCAAAAAAAGATGTTGAAGCAACAATGACTAAAAATACCAATCTTATGGCCTATTTACATCGTCAGAATTTTTTATTGAGAATAAAATACCAACGGTTGTGGCTGGCTTTGAAAGATTTCTTTGAGCTATGGAAAAATTTTTCAAATTATAACATCAAAGTAAAAGGTACTGCACTTGTTCTTGTTGATAGTAAATCGGACCTTCCTGTGCCTGTTAAAAACCAGATACCTAAAATAGATATTACAAATATTAAGAAATTTCTGGATTATTTAGGTATGGGTACGAATATTGAAGATGATCAGCAGTAGGTATTTGTTGCCGGTATATAGAATTTAGGAGAGGTCTTCTCGGTTTGGTTCTGATAATTTTTGTGTACTTCGTTTATTTTAACAGACCTGCCGCATAAATCTTTACCATTTAAAACATTCATTGCCGTCTCAGCATTTTCCATGGTAATGAATCCGTAGCCTTTAGGACGTCCTGTAATCCCATCTTTAACAATTTTTATAGAAGATACAGTACCCAGAGGATTGAAAAGTTTTTCGATATCTTCTTTGGTAACATTCCAAGGAAGATTACCCAGATAGAGCGTTTTAATCATTTTAAAAATCTTTCAATATAGCATGGTATTTAGCTACAATATACCTTATTCCGGTCGAAATTGAAATTAAAAAATAGGGTAGTAACAATTAACTAAAATTTTAGACATTTCTACCTAATCCTGTACTATTTTAATATACCATGATCATAAATAAAGCCTATAAAGCTGAACTTAAACCCAACAACAAGCAGCGTAACGCTCTGGCGCGGAGCGCCGGTTGCGCTCGCTTCGCCTTCAATTGGGGCCTGGCTCAACGCATAGAGCTTTATAAAAATGAGAAAAAATCCACTACAGCCGTAAATCAGCATAAAGATCTTTGTAAACTTAAAGATGAAAAATTCCCTTGGATGTACGAGTCCACTAAATGTGCCCCTCAGGAATCCCTAAGAGACCTGGATAAAGCTTTTAAAAACTTCTTCCGTGGTATCAAATCAGGCCAGAAAGTAGGATTTCCTAAATTTAAATCCAAACACAAAGGCAAAGACTCATTCAGAATTTCTACAGGGGCAGTTTATATCACTGGATCCTCTATAAAATTACCTCTAATAAATGCCCCTATAAGATTAAAAGAGAAAAATTATATACCTGTAAAAGGGGTAAAATTTAACTCATATACAATAAGTAAAGAAGCAGATAAATGGTATATTTCTGTCCAGGTAGAAGAAAATTTACTTAATCCTGTTATGCACCCTGAAGAAATAGTTGGGGTTGACTTAGGGATAAAAACTTTAGCTACTGTATCAGACGGTACCAAGTATGCTAATCCTAAGAATCTTAATAAGTTAGAGAGGTCTTTGAAGAGGCAGCAGAGAGAAGTATCAAGGAGAAAAAAGGGGTCTTCAAACAAAAGAAAGTCGGTAGAAATTTTACAGATAAAGCATAAAAAAGTCTCTAATTGTAGGAAAGATGTAATCCATAAAATGACTTCATCTTTGGTGAAAACCAAGCCTAAGATTTTAGTTATTGAGGATTTATCAGTCAAGAATATGCTAAAGAACCATAAATTGTCAAAGGCATTAAGTGACGCATCCTTCGGTGAGATCCGAAGGCAGTTAACTTATAAGGCTTTGTGGTATGGGTCTGAAATAATCGTAGCGGACAGATTCTTTCCTTCAAGTAAACTTTGTTCTTCTTGTGGTCAGATTAAGGAAGACCTGACATTAAAAGATAGGGTTTATGAGTGTGGGTGTGGAAATATTCTTGACAGAGATTTAAATGCTGCATTAAATTTAAAGAGATACGGTGAGTTCCATCGGAGTCTCTCTAAACATAAAGCCTGTGGAGAAGAGAGGTCACAGTCCGTCGCCGGGCTTCGCACGGCGGAGGATGGTGCTCTTCAGAGAAGCAGGAATTTAACATCAAATTTATCTCATGTGGGTAGATTTGTCCAAGTTTAAAGGAACGGCAGTATAAGGAGCCCATATATAAATCATTAAACCTTTGGGATCCCAGTCAATTTTCTCAAATGAATCTCTTTCTCTTTTTATTCTTTCTATTTCTTTATCAGAAAGTTGTTGCTCTCTTCGCATTTGAACTCTATAGAGTCTATTTTTTTTATCGTCTGTTTGTTCAGTAATGACTGTTTTACTTCTATCTACTTTACCGTGGATATTCATTTTTGTCAGAATGGGTCGTAGCTGTTTATATAGGTCATTGGGATCATCATTAGGATCTGCAGCCATGCGTAACGCAGTATAGCGTAATGCTGCAGAAAGAGATCGTAATTTTTTATCAATGTCTTGTTTTTGTTTTATTAAATCTCTTTTCTGTTTAAAGGATTCAGGCCCCTTTTTAGGTTCTTCTTTAGAGGTATCTTTCTGAGTCTTTTTTAGAGGGGAATGATTTCCAGGGCCACTTACAAATGTAATTGACATATTATATCCTTTAAAAATAGAATTCCAAAAGGTAGAATAATTAATTGATTATTAATAGTTTGTAATTAGCTATTATTTAAAGGGTTATAAAGGGGACAAACGGTGCCATTATTTCCAGATACCGCCTCTGATATCTGATTAGGCACCGTTTGTTTAGAGGATTTTTAGATTATCTTAAAGTCACCGAGAGTAATAAAATAGTTCTGTCGTGAGCCGTTGTCCAGAAATCGTATAAGAACTTCACTAGCCACAGATACTGCCATCATAATGACGTTTCTGGCCAGAGGATATTCACATACATCCATGCCTTTTATCGGCTCTGGAATATGATAAGCCTCGTTCCAATGTATTTCTGCACAATCTTTGTTAAGACCTACATGAAGACATTCTATGTCGTTTTTCAGACAATGCACGGTCACTAATTTTCTGCTCTCATGGTTATCAAAGCCATCAATGATTATGGCACCCTTTTTAAGGACTTTTCCGACATTGGACTCATCCAGTTTCCTGGGAAAATCGTAAATAGTCAGTCCCATGATACTGAATACTTGATTCTTCAGAATAGCAGTTTTGAGCTGTCCTATGTCACGTCTATGCCAGGTCTGGGTATGTCTGTTATGATCATCCACCCGATCAAAATCAATTACAGTGATTTTTTTAAAGCCCTGTCTGACCATGTTTTCAACAAGATTAGAACCGATGGCTCCGGCACCACATACAATGAATTCCTGCTCGGCCATTTTTGCCAGGAGCTTATCGCCTCGGTATTTTTGTTCGTGAATTAGAGTATTCATTTTTTCCTGATAGCATCAAAAATTTTCTGGGCATTTTTAGTGCCGTAACCTAAAGGACAATCTCTGGGAACAGTACTGTTCAAAAAGTACCTGGTAACTTCGATCGCAAAATTTGAAGATAATGCATTAGACCGATTACATATGATCTTAACACCACATTTTTTAGCTCTTAAACAGGTCCTACATGTCATATGTTCTGTTCCTATCAACCAGTACAAATCCGGCTGCTTTATAAGATCTGAGTCTCAGATGACATATAGAATTACCCCATCTGAAATAGTACCAGCATTTATGCCCGTCTGTCCCAAGAATGCCGCAGATCAGATTTCGGCCAAGACCTCTTATCCAGGATCTCATTGTTTTTTCGTCTAGCTCACTAGGTTCAGAGGAAAAAGTAGGATGAGTATGATACCACCCTAAAAAATATTTTGAGGCCATGACTTTTTGCCAATCAAAATCAACAGAAGCCTCTGTTCCTTTTGAATGGTATTTAAGATAGCCTAAACTCCAACGACCAATCCTGATACCGTAAAGGAACCAGCATTGCTCAATCTTTTCATCTGTTGAAGTCATAAAAAATCCTAGATAGTTTTATGTATCAGATCTCGGTTTTTTGCTTCTCTGATAACCGTCACCAGACTCTTTAAATCAAAGTTCCGATCGTTTCCATTCAAACAGAGCCCGGCTGTTACTACTTTATGAGTTGGATCTTTTGAGATATGACTGGTAAACTGTTCTCCGTCTACTTTATAAGTTACACTGTAATGGTCAGATTTTTCAGTGAACTTTACGAAAACTCCTCCAGCATGTTCCACATCATTCTGCAGCCGGCCTTTCTTCTGACTCTCAAAAAACGTTTTGTCCAGAGTAGTTCGAAGAGTATAGGCTAGTTTTTCTTCAGACGTAAGCCCTGAAAATTTTATGTTTTTAGGGTCACAGTGTTTTTCCAGGCTATTTCTTAGATACTCTGCCTTGGCTGGGTCATTGGAAGTGTCCAGTCTTTCAAACCAGATATTAGAACCATCGTAACGGGCTATAACACGATCAAAATCAGATACGCTATCATCATAAAGATATACCTGAAGGGGCTGAGAATAAATAAAATCATATTTATTAGCCTTATCGGGTATAGCGTGATAAACACCGTCTTTCTTAAAGGCTAAAACCAACCGTACTTTATCCAGGGCCTTAAGATAAGTCTCTATATTCATTAAATCAGCTGCTTCTACGATAACGGCGTGTCTGGTATTTATAGGCCGTATTTTATACCATCCAGGTTTGGATTGTGCTATGTCAAGGAAGTAGAACAGACCTTCTATTCTGGTGGCTACCCGGGTCTGAGAAAAGACAGGAGAGATGAACTCCATTTCAGTAATGGCCTGTTCCTTCTCTCCTATTTTTTTTATAAGGTCAAAAATAGACATTTTATGGGCAATTAACATCCAGGATAATTTTACGGGCTCCTGGTTTCCTTTTCTTATTAAGTTTCACGAATGTGCTGTCCATGTCATTAACTGGAAAAGGTCTTCTTGTAGCCAGAGGATAATCCATGATCTCATAAACCAGGTCGAGTTTAGTCTTCCTGGCTAGTAGAGTCAGTAATCCCGGCAATGCCACATAGTCATTCTGGGTAGGTTTATATGAATCAAACTCAATGCCAGCAGCTTTCATTGTCTGGCTGAGAGTAGAATCATAACTGCCTATATTGATAATGACTACATGAGGCGTTACATTATACTTTTTAGTATACTCTGCATAAGCGTTAACAAACAAAGGATGGCAGTTTTCCTGCTCATCCGTGATAATAACTATTTGATCTACTTTGATATTTCTTCTGGAAAGAAAATCAAGGGCAGACCCTACAGACGTATTACCATGAGGATGGATAGGTGCAAAGGCTTTTTCCCATGCAGTTAGAGTAGTTCCTTTTGGCTCTATCATTGCGGCCATGCTGTCAAATACTATGGCATATATCGCTGCCTCAGTAGCTCCTGATATCAGAGCTGCTACTCTTTTACCTATTTCAATAGCAGTACTCATTGAACCAGATCTATCCACAAAGACAGCTGTGTCTACTCTGATAACGCCCGATTTTTTGATGCTGGCATCAGCCACAGAGTCCAGCTTTCTTTCAATCTCCTCATCTTTGATGTTGCCGGCTTTAATAGCCTCTTTTGGTTTTAAAGATGTGACTCTTTTGTCTGTCTTAGCCTTGTCCAGTTTGGTCATGATGATGGTTTTCAGTTCAGGATTATCATAAGCCCCTTTCTCCTTCAGGGAAGCCATATTGGCAATGAGTTCCTGAGGAGTCATGGCATGGACTAGGGCTACCAGAATAGCTGGGGTGACTTTTTCAATAAGACCCACAGCAATCGAGTAGGGTATATTGTTTTCAACAATCAGTTTAGCTGCTTCGGCAGACTTTGCTGACGTGATCTTTTTAAAGATATTTAAACGACTGTCTTCAGGATATTTCTTTTCAAACAGTACTTTTTGGGCTCTTTCAGAAGGCTTGATTTGAAGACCTCTTGATGCATAGAGGTATTTCAAATGTTTGGCGTTTTTAAGGGCTTCGGCATCAAAACGGATATCGTTCTTTTCAAGCCATCTCAGATACTGGGCCACTTCATTTTTGAGTGCTCCAGGTATGTTTTTATTAAGGCCGACTTTTTTATCGGTGTAAGTATACTCATCGACTTGTTTGTTCTTTTTACCAACCTTGACAGTTATTTTTTTACCGGTTTTATTTTTTAGCTTAACGATCTTTCCTTTAATATAACCGGTAATTCTTTCTTTCATGTAAGAGACATGGTCACGGAAAAGGCCGAGACCGACTTCTCTATTTTCAATATAAGGATCGGTGATAAGATGGGCACAAAAGACCTCATTGAAATCCCTTATTTCACCTTTATCTCTATGCCATGAAGCAAAATGGGCATAGAAGACAGGGTCTTTTTCCTGAACCATTTTATGGACTTCCTCAACCTTATCAGTGTCTCTGTGAGGACAGGTTAAGATTGAGTTGAGGAGCTGTGCTCTGATATCCTCTTCTGGGGACGTTCTTTGAGTAGCCATGTCATTAATCCTATCTTATTTTATTTGTATATATGGGCTATTAGCCGAAAGTTGTCTGTGGCCGTACGGTGATATTACCGTTTGGATTTATTTCCACGAAATGGTCCTGGAATTCATTAAGACCAACATCAAAATGTTGAGCAGCGGCCATTTTAACCTGCTCAGGTGTGACTGACTGAGGAGTGACCGTTCCAGTGATACCCAGGCCTGAGAGATGTTCAGAAGAAAACATTTCATCAAAGGCAATGTCTTCAGTACGACCGTTGTAAATAACATGAACTGACATAAACAGGCTCCTTTGTAAATAAGGTTTAATGTATTATACACTTTTTAGATTAAAAAATAAAAGCCGAAAAAAGAAATATTTTTTATTTCTACTTTCCGGCTTTAGATTATAAAAGGTGTCTGAGTTGTGAGAGCTATTTTCTATATCGCTTGATTTATTTCAATCCACACGCCATAAGGCATGACAAAATACAAAACGCATGAAATTTTTAAAAAAGGTGTCTGAGTTTTGGAAGGTACACTCGGAATCGAACCGAGAAATGAATGTAAGCCCTTACGGTAAAAGACACCTAAATTTTCGTTTCAATCCACACGCCATAAGGCATGACAAAATATAAAGAGAGAGTTGAGCACAAGTCTCACAGGCAAAACGATCTCGACCTTTTAGGGTCGAAACCTTTGGATCACATAACGGAGTTTGAATCCGTGACATGTTGCTTTGAAGGCAACTGCTCTAACCAACTGAGCTATATGTTAATGTATGCCCTTGAAGTAATAAGTGCTCAAAGCTCTCGTTTTTATCAAAGATCAGCTATCAATCTACCTCAAATATATAGTAAAAAACATTTACTGTCAAGAAATATTTTTATTTTAGGATTGTAATCCTACAACAGTACCATCAGCATCTGACGCAGGCTGTCCGTTATTTATTCTTAAATTACCAGTACTATCTACCCAGAAATGATAATTACCAAGAAGAAGATGTCCAGTATTATAACCTCCAACCCCTATTCTAGCATTACCACTAACGTCTAGTTTAGCTTGAGGAGTTATAGTCCCTATGCCTACACCTGAAGAGCCTATAAACAGCTCATCTGAAATAGCACTGTTTTTCCATGAATTCTCTTTTACAGAAGTCAACTTATAACGATACATTATTTTATTTAAGCTGGAACGGCTATTATCAAAATTATTAGGGGCAACATATATATAAACCCCATCTGAACATATACCCCAATAACCCCCAATACCGCCAAATACAGTAATCCAAGAAGAGGTACTATCAAATCTTTGATATGTGTCATACACCTTTACATTACAATAATCTCTTGCTGGGGCTACATGTAAATACCTTCCATCAAAATGACCCCCTGAAGCTTTCATACCAATATCAAAAGACGTATAAGAAGTAACCGATGTAAAATCTAAAGCAGTATCATAACGAAGAACTTTTTTATTAGTAGAAGGTGGAGGCAAATCTGGGGGTATATTACCAGGCAAATAATAAACATACCTACCATCATACACTGCCCCCTCAAGATTAAAAACCCCTAAAGAATTTGAACAGTCAAAATGTTGCCAGGAAGATGCATCATTAAAAACACCTCTTGAAGTATCATATCTTAACAGACTTCCTCTACTAAATGGAGTAAAATAAACATATTTGCCATCAAAGCAGGCCCCACTAAATCCTACAGCATTCCCAGTACCGTCTAAATTACTTACATCAAATTTCGTCCAAGAAGAAGCATCTGTAAAATCTCCTTTAAGATTATACTTTAAAGCCATACCTGCATTATCAAACCCAAAAGGAGCAAAATATAAGTTACTACCATCATTTGCAGCACCCCAATAGCCGCAACAACTAGCATCAATATTATTAGAGGTATCATATACAGTAAAACTGTTTTTAACAAAAGGATCCCTAGTATTATACTTCCATATATGACCAGGATTTTGTACCCTCGTTACCTCAGTATACCTTGTTGCCCCATATAAATTACTACTATCTGTAATTAAAGTAGCCACCATACCAACGGTAATAACCTCACCATTTACATTTGTATTAATGCAATCATAAGAAGCTGCTTCAAATGGCTTATAAGTGTCATAACGAAGAAATGCCCCATAATTTTGTGGTCCTGGATTCCACCATGTATAACCACCCCCATAATAAACATATCGTCCATTACTACAACAGCTATAATAAGCAAGGCCATCAGTAACAGTATCAGGTTGAAAGCCTCCTTCCAACCTAGACAATCCTATAGTTAATGAAGCCTCACTACTATGATTTAACCGACGCATTGACAATCTATTTGTATCTAACCACCCATTCTTATCTCTAATTATCCCTTCTACTTGAACATTTTCAGAAAAATAAACACTATCTCCTGTGTAATCTACTAGTAGATTACCCTGACTATTGACAGTTAAAGAACCTGTCGTGGTATCATTATAAGCAATTCTCAACTGAGGATTTACTGTAGAATCAATTATAACAGGTGTTTTAACATGCCCTATTATAGATAAATCTCTTCCAATAGACACATCTCTTCCAATAGACACATCTCTTCCAATAGACATATCAGTAGATAAATAGGCAGTAGATCCTGTATGAGATATTATTAAATTACCCTGATTATTAACACTCAAAGAACCTGTCGTGGTATCATTATACCTAATCATCAACTGAGGGTTATTAGTAGAATCTATCGTGACAGGAGCGCTAGGGCTCTTCGCCCCAAAATCGACCCACCCTGAAGAAGAGTCTATATACAAATTCTTCCCAACAGCTAAATTATCCAGGCTCGGATAATTCTTCGAGGTTTTCGTGTCAAACCTTATAGCATAATTCTGCTCTGTTAAATTCTGCGTTAAATATAAAAATCTCCCATCAGAACTTAACGCACCCATCCCAGATCTTACTACATTATATCTTGACCAGGAACTAATATCTGAAAACCTCTGCTGGGTATCATATCGAACTAAATTAGAGCTATCATAAGGAGCTAAATAAACATACCTACCCTCAAAATAAGCCGTATTAAAACCTACTCCTAATGATGCAATATTAAAAATCTCCCAAGCAGTGGCATCGCTAAAGTTCTTTAGGGTATCATACCGAGCTACGTTCCCATGATAAACTGCTGTAGATAAATTATAATAGGGAGTAAAATATACAAACCTACCGTCAAAAGTTCCTCCTCGATACCCCTTAGCTAAAGTATTCATTAAACTTAAATCAAATTGACTATAAGAACTGGTATCTAAGAAATCCTTATGTGTGTTATACCTTAATACCTTCCCATTACCAATTGCGTTAGTTATTATATAAGGGACATAATAAATATATTTACCATCAAATATTGCCCCTGAAAAACCCTGAGCGGAAGTGTCTAATGTCGTAGCATTAAATACTGAATAAGATGCTACATCCTTAAAACTCCCGGAAGTATCATACCTCAGAATATTTCCATGATAAACGACATTTGTTAAATTATAAGGGACATGATAATTATACCGGCCATCAAATACTACTCCATAAAACCCTTTAGCATTAGGATTAATCATTGTCGCATCAAATACTGAGTAAGAAGAAGAGCTATTAAAAGGAGCTTTAGTATCATACCTTAAAATATTCCCATGAAGAGTAAGACCTCCTGTCACATAATTAGGGCTATAATAGATATAGCGGCCATCGAAAGATCCTCCAACAAAACCAGCAGCCATAGAATTATCTGCATTCCCTGATCCATTAGCATTATAAGAAGTCCAGGAACTTCTATCAGAGAAAGAAGAAGCTGTATCATACCTAATGACTACTCCATGTGCTGTTGTAGGTGTAGTAGTAGGGACCTCGTAAAGATATCGGCCATCGAATACAGAACCGTAATATCCCGCTGTATTAGCAACATTAGTAGAGGCATCAAATTCTACGAAGTCATTAGCAGTCATGTCTCCAGAGGATAAAGGGGCAACACTTCCTCCAAAACCTCCTCCGAGCTGATTAGTGACAGGTAAATTAATGGACTGACTTTTAGTAGTCATCCAACCATTCTGATCTCTAAAAAGAGTAGCTGATACAGACATTCTATCAACATTAATATTTGATTGAGAATTATTAGACGAAATATTCAGACTGCCAAAAGAATCAGCATTAAAAACAACCTGAGTAGAATCATTATACCCTAATCTTAACTGGTTCGTAGTATCCTGAACATCTAATTTAGCCTGAGGAGTTTTAGTCCCTAATCCTACATACCCTGAAGAAGAGTCTATATATAAATTTTCTCCTACAGCTAAATTATCCAGACTCGGATAATTTGAAGATAACACTGTCTTCGTATCAAATCTTATAATGTAATTCTGAGCCTGAGTTAAGTACAAGTATCTTCCATCTGAATTTATCCCTGTAAAGCTATTTCTTACCACATTATATCTGGACCAGGAACTAATATCTGAAAACCTCTGCTGGGTATCATATCGAACTAAATTAGAGCTATCATAAGGAACAAAATAAACATATCTACCCTCAAAATAGGCCCCTTCAAATCCTGTTCCTAGTGCAGCAATATTAAAAATCTCCCAGGCAGTCGTATCACTGAAATTCTTTAGGGTATCATACCGAGCTACGTTCCCATGATATGCCGCATTATAATATGGAGTTAAATAAACAAATCTGCCATCAAAAGTCCCTCCAAAATAACCTCTAGCTAAAGGATTCATTAGCCCTAAATCAAAAATACTATAAGAACTTGCATCCAAGAAATCCTTATGTGTGTTATACCTTAATACCTTTCCATTAAGGACTGTTCCAGTCACTCTATTAGGGGAATAATAGATGTATTTACCATCAAAAATAGCTCCAACAAAACCCCTAGCTGATGTATCTAATGTCGTAGCATCAAATACTGAATAAGATGCTACATCCTTAAAACTACCGGAAGTATCATACCTCAGAATATTCCCATGATAATCGGTCCCCGTATAATTAGGGACATGGTAATTATACCGACCATCAAACACCATCCCATAAAACCCTTTAGCATTAGGATTAATCTTTGTGGCATCAAATACTGAGTAAGATGATGGGCTATTAAAAGAAGCTTTAGTATCATATCTTAAAATATTCCCATAACGTGTAGACCCTGTCCAGTAAGGGCTATAATAGACATAACGCCCATCAAAAGAACCCCCTAAATAACCAACAGCAGTAGAGTTATCTGCATTACCCGTACCAGAAGCATTATAAGAAGTCCAGGAACTTCTATCAGAGAAAGATGAAGCAGTATCATACCTAATTACTCTTCCATGTGCTGAGGCCCCTCCATAAGGGACCTGATAGAGATACCGGCCATCAAACACAGAACCGTTATATGCCACTGTATTAGCAACATTAGTAGAGGCATCAAATTCTACGAAGTCATTAGTAGTCATGTCTCCAGAGGATAAAGGGGCAACACTTCCTCCAAAACCTCCTCCGAGCTGATTAGTGACAGGTAAATTAATGGACTGACTTTTAGTAGTCATCCAACCATTCTGATCTCTAAAAAAAGAAGATGACAATATACTGCCAGTGACGTCAAGACCAATAGAAGAACTTACATAAGTACCGTCTGTATATAAAGGGGAATTTATATAAGAGCCGTCTGAATTTAAAGTCATTAAATAATTAGCTGAAGATGCTTTAATACCATAACGACCATCAGCATTAGATATCTCATATCCAGAAGATGCATCTATTAAACCCTTAATCAGAGCCATTTAAAAACCCTTTCTAAAAAATACTACCAAGATGTTGCTACTACCCAACGTACCCAATCATTTGTGGCTACACATTTATAAACATATGTACCATCAAAATATTGTTCCCCTTGTGAACCAGTACTTGTTGGTGTTGGAGTTCCTATAACAAAAGATCCTCCGAAACCAGTAATACCCTGAATACCCGTTAGACCTTCTAAACCAGTAACTCCTTGGATACCTGTATTACCTTGGATACCAGTCTGACCTATACCCTGAATACCCGTTAGACCTTCTAAACCAGTAACTCCTTGAATACCTGTATTACCTTGGATACCAGTCTGACCTATACCCTGAATACCCGTTAGACCTTCTAAACCAGTAACTCCTTGAATACCTGTATTACCTTGGATACCAGTCTGACCTTGAATACCTGTAACTCCCTGTTCTCCAGTGTCCCCATAAAATCCTGTTACTCCTTGAACTCCTGTACCACCAATAAGTCCAGTAATACCTATAACACCAGTCTGTCCCTGTATTCCCGTCTGGCCTTCTAAACCAGTAGCGCCTTGGACACCTGTATCACCAATAAGCCCAGTAATACCTTGGATACCGGTCTGTCCCTGTACTCCTGTATCACCCTGAAAACCTTGAGTACCTTGCTGGCCTTGAAGGAAAAGATTTGCGACATCTATATGTAGATTTTTAGTTCCGGCTACTCTTTTAAATTGACCGGTTGCAATGTACACTCCAGAAGCATAAGGTCCAGCACGATGCTGTACAGTATTTATTTTAAGATCATCATTTGTGAGAATAAAAGTATCATACTCAGAGCCAAGAGAACCATTAATAGCTATTCTAAATCCACCTGTTACATAGTCACCGGTTCCTGTACTTCTTGATTGTACAGTCATCAATCCATGTATATAAGCAGAAGATTCAAGAGTTATAGAAGCGGACAGTCCAGGAATATCAATAAAAGTATTGCTTGTTGTGTCTTGAGTAGTACTGGTAACATAATCAGTCGGTAATGGTGATGGATCTCCACTTAAACCGGTCTGACCTTCTAAACCAGTAACACCCTGGATTCCAGTCTGACCGAAAATTCCTGTTAATCCTTGAATTCCTGTCTGTCCTTGAATTCCTGTCTGTCCTTGAATTCCTGTCTGTCCTTGAATTCCAAATCCTGTTTCGCCCTGAACTCCCGTATTACCCTGAATTCCAGTTGGACCTAGTAATCCTGTAGCTCCATATAATCCAGTCAGTCCTTGTAAACCTGTTTCTCCTTGAGGACCGCTATCTCCTTGTTGAACCTGGGCATATAATTGAGCTTCTTTGATTACAACGGATCTTTCTCCATCTACTCTTCTGAATTGACCTCTGATAGTGTAAATGCCAGAATCTAAAAAAGTACCTGTACGATGATCGATAGAACCTATTTCTACATCATCATCACCAAGAACCCATCTCTGTAATTCTATTCCTGTAGAATCACCTATAATTAAACGAAAAGCAGCCACAGTTGGAAAAGTTCCGGGTCCTGTGCTATCTGATTGAAAAGACATATGTGCATAGACATAAGCCGAAGAATCTAACGTGATTGATGTAGTTAAGACATCAACAAAATTTGAACTTGTGGTATCCTGATAACTCCCATTAAGAATAGCGAAGCTACTAGAAATAGCACCAGCAGGAGCTATTAATCCCTGAATACCTGTCTGTCCTTGAATACCTGTATTTCCACAAAAACCAGTAAGACCTTTAACTCCAGTATCACCCTGAATACCATTAACACCTTCAATTCCTGTTATACCAACAAGTCCTGTTAAACCTTGAATCCCTGTATTACCTTGAGCAGGATGAAGAGAATTTGTGCCATCACTTATTCTTAGAAAACCAAGTTCATTAAAAACTTTTCCGGTTATACCTGGATTTGAAGAGTCCATATTGGAAGAGTCTAACCAGATACTGGCAGCAGACATGTGATGTGTTTGATCAAAAGCAACCCAGCTTGAAGAGACGTCTCCAAGAGTGGTAATAGTACCTATATTATCAATTTTCCAGTAATTAGAACTGAAATCAAGTCCGGAACTATCATTATTAATTTTAAATACTGAAGCTGTTGAATCTGTCCGGTCCTGGTAGATATTTATAGTTTCACTATAGCCTCTATTCCACAGATAAACCACTTCACCTAACTCCTCATTAGCTTTATTGATCCTGAGAACAGGTCCTGAAACAGTCCCTGATACATAAATATCAAGAGCCGGATAAGACGCATCGCCAACATGAGAAATAATCTGTCCGATACCTGACCCAGAACTATACACACCAAGACCTACATCAGAACCTCTATAATTAACTTCAAGACCCCGACCTCCTCCAGTACTGTCTTTATCTATTGAAAGAACAGTAGCATTAGCACTCTGGTATATATTAGCTGCTTGACCAGCTCTATTTGTTATATTCAGGGCCCCGTTGGATCCATAGTTGGTCATGTCTATTCCAGAACCCCAGGAACTATCATGGACAATTTTCAGGTCTATTCCTGTTCCTCTGGAATGAATGCTCAACCCGGTACCGTCTGTATAAGACAGATTTATCCCTACACCTTTAGTCTGGTCAATAGAAAGTGAAGTCGAATCTACTACAGAAGTATTGACTATTGACAGGGCAGAATTTCTTGATTTTGTATTAACAGCAATGGATGAACCATAACTGGCATCCTTGGTTACTGAAAAACTTGTACCAGTAGCATCATCATGAGCACTGAAAATACCACCTGATGTACCCAAATGGGTTACACAGAAATCATAACCCTTACCACTGGAAGTCACATCAAAAAGACATTTTGTAGTATCTGAATCACTCGTGATGTGAAAGACATTTCCCGAGCCATCTGTGATGATATTAAACAGGGGCTGATTGGATGAAGAGCCGGCTGTAAGAGTATAAGCTGATACGTTGGTATCAATATTCTGAACAATCGGTCCATAAATATTTATAGTACTATCATAAGGACTTGTTGAATCTCCTAACGACACAGACCCATTAACGGACAAGCTATCAAAAGTTACCTGTCCGCCAGAGACCGTACCATCAACAGTCAGATTACCACCTACATGAACATTTCCTGAGGCATCCAGAGCACCTATGATATAAGAGGCAGTCTGATCCAGCTTATCAGGTGTAACAGCACCAGAGGCTATAGAAGAGCTGTCGATTCCACCAGCTTTAAGAGCCTGATCCAGTTCATAGGTAGTCCGGACTATAGTTCTTAAATCGGTTATATCCGTAGAATCAATAGTGTCTTTACCGTCATAGCGATTTATTAAAGCTAAAGCAGATACATAATGCTGTATGACCTGGGTACCATCAGAGGTCGTATAATCAGAAGGAGAGGGTCCACCTTCTGCAACTTTAATATCCTGAACAATTCTTAGTCTGTTAGCACTGGGAGATCCTATAAGGACATCAATAAGAGAACTGTCAATATACTCGCTATTAGAGCTATCTCCTGAGACCTCAGCAAGATGAAAATCAACATAGACATAATCTGTTCTGTCAGAACCAGACGGAGTAGTCAGATTTGGTAGAGCTGTCTTTGTAAAGAAATCGTCGGTGATACTTCCTGTATCTGTCTGATCTTTGTAAGCTATATCATTTCGAAGAGATAAACGAAACCCTCTCAGATAATATACCCCGGAATTTTCAACAGACCCTGCTCCTCCTGTAATGAGGAAGTTATTTGTTTTATCAGAAGTATTCTCAGTTATTTTAAATCCATTACCTATAGCAGCACTATCAATGAGCTGATCCTGAATGAAGCGTCGTGTATAGGTATTAGTAATATGATTCAGGTCTCTAAGTTCAGCATCAGTCAGATTAGCCTGTTGCTGAGCCTGAAGAATAAAATAACGTTTTTCTTCATTAAACAGATCAGGAGCATAACTTCCATCATATATTTCAGACATAATCACCTACCAAATCTATTAGGTAAACTGTTCATAGAACTACTAAAACGGCTCTGGCTCGTACTTAACTGCAAAGAAGTTGAAGGTCTATTTGTGTAAGAAGAAACTTTTTTCTGTTTCATATAATACTGCCTATAGGTAGGAGTCGTAGAACCTACTGCCCCGGCAACATTCTGTCGGGAAACTCCACCACCCTGGGACAGATATTCTGTAGCAAGATAGACTGCCCGGGCATAAGCATCAGAACAGTCATCATGTATTCCTTTTACCTGAGGAGCTTCTACAGAAATGAGATATTTGGAATGGATAGTTGCCTGTAGTTTAAGCATTTCTGTAACAAGAGGAATATCGGTGGTTTTACGACCATCTATTATTACTTCATTACCTTCAGGGATTCTTAAAGAAGCATTGAGCATTTGTGACATTAAATTCTGATATATTTTAGAATTTAGTTCTCGGGTCATTTGGGCTATTTCTACTTGTTTCATGCCGGCTTCTTGAAGTACAGGTATCATAGATAGTCCATAGTACTGGTCCATAACGCCTTTAACAATGAGAAATTTATCTTTGTAAGAAGCTATCCAGTTTGCAATTTCTTCCGGCTGAAAATATTCTTTATGTTCTTCCCAGTTATACCGAACTTCAACATGGTCCAGTTCTATGAGATCTTTAAGAACTCCATCAACTTCACGTCTGGTAAGATGTACTACAGCTATGGCTGAACCGTCTCCGCGTAGTCCAACATCTATTCCCATGAAATGAGGTAATCTCTCGTAACTATGATCTTTTAACCTTAGTCCTGGAATGATGTTAATTCTTAAAACCTGTTCATTCTCTATCCAGGCAGATACTCTATCACTGAACTGGGCCCCATATTCAGCAATATATGTAGTAGGATTTTCAGAAAATTTTGAACGTAAAATTTTTGATGATAGTGTATGATCAACTTCCCAGGAAGGGGCCTGAATCATTAACCAGTCATTGCACTCGACCTCCATGGATCTCTGATACAGGTCATAAAATTTACCTGAACGTGCAGCAGGAGAGGAAATGCATATGATTCTTCCATGAGGAGCAAATTTGATTGTAGAAGGAGTTACTGAGTCATAGATATTGGCATCAGATTTATCTGTAGACGTATCAGATTCAAAGAAATAAGCCATTTCATCCATGACTGCTATGATATTATTGTGTCCCCGAATACCACGACCACTGCAGGGAGCAGCTACAAGTCGTATGGATGGTCTCATCCCTTTATATTTTTCCAGGTCTCTCTGGGAAGACAGCTGCATATAACTAAGAGTAGGTTTATTTCTATATAGTCTGAAACAGTCTGCCCGTTCAAGATGTCCTGTTATTCTTCTGAATAGCTCAGAGGCCTGTTCCATATTTGTAGCTATACAGGATATACGTATCTC
>Ga0315285_10000500_pt1 | contig 40630 bp, 31 predicted proteins | sample YL17G09_36_MG_FD_203698 | JGI IMG/M metagenome (GOLD analysis project Ga0315285, IMG submission 203698) | Sediment microbial communities from Yellowstone Lake, YNP, Wyoming, USA - YL17G09_36 | ecosystem: Environmental > Aquatic > Freshwater > Lake > Sediment | place: USA: Wyoming | collected...
ATAATGAGAAAGGATCATAGCCCTGCCGCGGACTTCGTTGGTCGCTGCCGGGTGCTCGATTCCCAAAAACAATTCGTTCTTCAGCACAATCGGCTGGCCGACGCCGCCCCGCAGCGGCTCTCCGCCGTCCGTCACTTCGAGCACGTCCACCGTGGCGCGCAAGACGCGGACAGGCTGGCTGCCCCGGTTTGCGATCTCCAGCCACTTGAAAATGTAGGGGCGCTCGCCGTCCGTCCGGTAGATGACACGAATCTCCAAGGCGGGCGCTTCCGACGACCAAAGCAGCACCGCCTCTGCGCCCGAAGGCGAGACCGTGAAGCCCCTCGGCGTAGTGTTGTGGCGGTTCAAAACCACTTCTTGCTCGCCGGCCCGGCACACGACTTCGAACTCCGCCGAGGTCACAGGCGTCTCGGTCCTGGCCTTGAGAGCCCGGTTGAACGCCTGCCCATTGATCACTCGGAATTTCCGCGCGACGAGACGGTTGCCAATGCTGAATTCGCCCTCATCCTTGGTGCCCTGCGCCGCAACAAACCACCGGGGAAGTCCCAAACCGGCGATAAGCGCCACGGCCACCGCAGCAACGCCGCGCCAATGTCGCGATGAACGCGGGTTTCGGAGTGTAGTCACGGATGGCTTCTCCTTTCACTCTTCCGGCTGATTCTGCTGCCGTGGTTTTATGACGCGGGAGGAGGTCTTTGCCGCGCCCCAGGAAAAGGCCGTCACCTCTTGCGTTGTTCTTCCAGCGTTCGTCTAAGAACGGCCAGTTGAGCTTTATCCTTTTCCTGCGCCGTCTCGGCCTTGATTCGAATCAAGGCCGCAAGGTCAAGGAGGCGCACTCTCCAACCTTCGTCGAGGTCCAGTTCAGTTGTCTCTCCAAGCAAATCGTGGTAGGCACGGCCCTTGCCGATCGTCCCGAGCAGATCCAGCGGTCCCGCCGTGGTCATCAGGAGTTGGTGCCCCGGAGAACTCAAGTGGGAACGGCTGGGCTTCACGTTTTTATGTCCCGGCGTCCGATACCGCGCGCCGAGCGCTTCCAAGGCTTTCATCAAACGCTCCAGGTTCCCCGCTTCGCGGGAATGCACGATGTCCAGGTCGAAGGTGCTGACGGGCGCGCCGTGCAGCACGCCGCAGACACCGCCCACCACAATGAAGTCAACTTTATGTTCAAGGAGCGTCCGCAGGAGGGCAAGGAAATCAGGAGTCGGTGTTTTCACCACGCAGCCTCAGTATCGAACGCACGTTTTGTTGGAGAACTTTCAGCCGCTCGGCGGGCGTGAGCGACAGCATCCAGCGGATGAGCGTCAGGTCAACCCCGTCCTCGCTGTGGGTCCGGTCTGCCGGAAGGCGTGCTTTCCTGGAAGGCTTCTGGGGCAGCGCCGTGGTGGTCATATCTCGCTCAGCCTCGTTCCCGGCTGATCTCATCATACCTCACGCCCAGTAGTTGCGGTCAAGCGAGCGGTAGTGAATGGCTTCGGAGATATGAACCGTGCCGATGGACTCGCTACCTTCCAGGTCGGCGATGGTGCGCGAGACTTTCAGGATGCGGTCGTGAGCACGCGCGCTCAACCCCAGCCGGGTCATGGCGCTCTCAAGCAGTCGTTCGCACTCCACGGAGATGTTGCAGTACTTGCGCATTTGCCGCGGGCTCAACTGGGCGTTGCAGTAAATCTTCTCGCCCTGATAACGCTCCAACTGGCGCTCGCGGGCGGCGATCACCCGGGCGCGAATCTGGTCGGAGGTTTCCCCGCTGGCGTCTTCGCGCAACTCCCGGTATTTGACGGCGGGCATGTCAATGTGGATGTCAATCCGGTCGAGTAGCGGCCCGGAAATCTTGGAGACATAGCGCTGGATTTGCGGCGGCGTGCAGGTGCAATCGCGCGAGGGATCGTTGAAGAACCCGCAGGGACAGGGGTTCATCGCCGCCGCCAGCACAAAGCGTGCCGGGAAGGTCAACGACATGGCGGCGCGCGCGATGGTTACCATCCCGTCCTCTATGGGTTGGCGGAGCACTTCGAGCACATTGCGCTGGAACTCCGGCAGTTCGTCGAGGAAAAGCACTCCGTTGTGGGCCAAGCTCACTTCGCCGGGACGCGGCACGGCCCCGCCGCCGATCAAGCCCGCGTCCGAAATCGTGTGGTGGGGCGCGCGAAACGGCCGCGTGCCCACCAGGCCCACGCCCGGCTCGAGGACACCCGCCACGCTGTGGATCCGCGTCGTCTGGATGGCCTCCTCGAAGGTCAAGGGCGGCAGGATGGTCGGGAGGCGTTTCGCCAGCATGGTCTTGCCCGCACCCGGCGGCCCGATCATCAGGATGTTGTGGCCGCCGGCAGTGGCCACCTCGATGGCGCGTTTGGCGTGCAGCTGCCCTTTGACATCTCGGAAGTCCACGGCGTACTGGCTCGCCGCCGCGAGCATTTCCGTGGTGCTCACCCGGGCCGGCTGGAATTCGCGCGTCTCGTTGATCAGATCCAGCACTTCCGGCAGGGAGCGCAAGCCATAGACTTCGACCTCCTGCACCACCGCGGCCTCGCGCGCGTTTTCCAGCGGCACCACAAGTTTCCGGATGCCTTTCTGCCGCGCCATTCCCGCAATCGAGAGCGCACCTTTGACGGGCCGCAGGCCGCCGTCCAGCGAAAGCTCGCCGAGAAAGATGAAGTGTTTCAATTCGGTCTTGAGCAGGACTCCTGTAGTGCCCAGGATTCCCAGGGCGATGGAGAGGTCAAATCCGGAACCCTCCTTCTTCACATCCGCGGGCGCCAGGTTCACCGTGATGTTTTGAAAAGGAAAATCCAGGCCGCAATTCTTGATGGCAGATTTGATACGCTCGCGGCTTTCGCGGACCGCCGCGTCCGGCAAGCCCACGGTGGTGAAGATGCCGTTGCCCGCTGAGATATCGACTTCCACCTCAACCAAGTAGGCATCGATTCCGTAAGTGGCGGCGCTGAAGGCCTTGAAAAGCATGGGAGTGCACTTCCACGGGCGAAGAGAAGCAATCCACTGAAGCGGACGCCAGACTCCCGCCCCTCGTACGCGGGTCGGACAGGGCCCCTGGCCCCGTTCCGAGTCGGCTGATTATAGCAAAATAACTACCTACCAGCGAAAGATCTCGTCCTGCGGCCCGGCGGGAGTGCGCGCCGGGGGCGGGGCTGACAATGCGGGCAGAAGTGGCTGCTGCGACCGGAAATGACCAGGCGGCGAATCGGGCGCCGGCAACGGCGACAAGGTTCACCGGTTCGTTGATAGACGCGAAGCTCGGAAAGGAAATCGCCGGGACGGCCTTCGGCGTTCCGATAGTCACGAACGCTTGTCCCTCCCCAGGCTATGGCGCGGTCGAGGATTCGCTTGACCGCACGATGCAGGCGCCGGGCAGCGGCCAACGGGAGATACCCTGCCGGAGTCAGTGGATGGATCCGCGCGGCGAAGAGTGCTTCGTCCGCGTAAATGTTGCCAATTCCCGAGAGAGACTGCTGATTCATCAGCCAACTCTTGATAGCTCCCCGCCGCCCTCGCAAGGCTGCCAGGAACTGTTCCTCGGTGATTTCCCGCGCATCCGGACCCAGGCGAGCAAACACGGCCTCGAGTTCGCGGCGCGTGCAGCAGCGCAGGCGCCCGAAGCGGCGCACGTCGCGAAAGCGCAGCTCTTCGTTACCCGCTCCGAGGGCCAGCCGCACGTGGGTGTGCGGCTCCAGCGGTGCTTCGCGCGGGGTGACCGTGACCTGCCCTGTCATTCCCAGACGCACCACGAGGTAGCGCGGCGCCTCAGGGTTCTTGCCGGAGAGTCGGACGGCCAGAACCTTGCCCTTCCGCTCAAGCCCCGCGATCAATTTCCCGGCAATATTCCTGACGAAGTCAGCCGCCGCGCCCATGATGACCGCCCGGTTGCGCACTTCGACTCCCGTCACGCGCCGGCCCAGCGCGTGCTCCGCCAGACCTCGCAAGATGGTCTCGACTTCAGGAAGTTCAGGCATTCGTCAGTTGTCGGTTATCAGTGGTCGGTTGTCAGTCTCAGAGGCGTTCGGCTTTTCGGTAACGGTGCTGCGTGCCAGGTTCCAGCCTCGCCGGGCTTCAAAGGGGAACGGTCAGCGCACAACTGATGCCGTTCCAACTTAATTCCCCCATTTACGGCACCTGCATCTTGCACAGCCCAAAAGATAGCCTCCGCAGAAACGTTGGCCAGAATAAGTTGGAACGGCACTAGAGGGCAACTTTGATGTCGTCCCCGTCGACTTGCACGGGGTAAGTGGCGACCCGCAGGGAAGGTTCTCCCACCTTTTCGCCGGTACGTACGTTAAATTCCCACATGTGCCAGGGGCAGGTTACCACCTCGCCCTCGAGCCGCCCCTCGCCGAGCGGCCCCCCCTGGTGCAGGCAGGTATTGTCGAGGGCGTAGATTTTGCCACCCACGTTAAACAGGGCAATGACCTTGCCCTGCACTTCGACGGTCTTGGAAGACCCCACGCTGAGTTCGGAGATGCTGGCAACCGTGATGAATTCGGCCACGCGTGAGCCTCGGCAGCTTGTGACCCAGGCGCTGTCAGGAACAGCCTTACCCGATTTGAACCATTTCGGGCGTGCCCACCTTGCCGATGCGGACAGATTTCTTGAACTCTTCGAGCATGGACTCATCCAGGCGGACTTCGGTGGGGCGCTTGGCCAGGGTCATGCTATCGATCTTCTCCTGCAACTTCAGCAGGCCATAGAAGAGATTCTCGGGACGTGGTGGGCAGCCCAAGATGTAGACGTCCACCGGCACAATCTTGTCGATGCCCTGCAAGACCGCGTAGGTGTTGAAGGGACCGCCGACGCTTGAACATGCCCCCATGGAGATGCACCATTTGGGGTCGGGCATCTGCTCCCAAATCCGCTTAATGGCGGGCGCCATTTTCAAGGTAACCGTGCCGGAGACGATCATCAGGTCTGCCTGGCGGGGGCTGGGGCGGAAAACTTCGGCGCCGAAACGGGCGATGTCAAAACGCGAAGTCGTGGAGGCAATCATCTCGATGGCGCAACAGGCCAGCCCGAAAGTCAGAGGCCAGAGAGACGATTTTCGCGCCCAGTTAAAGACGTAATCCACAGAAGTGGTGATGACGTTCTTCTCGTACCTGCTTTCGACGTATCCCATAAATCAGCCTCACGGCTTGGCGCCAAACATGCTTGCTTGTTTCAGATGCCCCGATCGCGAGTTTTTATTATACCCCCACGCGGACGCCTCCCGACAAGCATTCCGATCGTGCCTTCCGCCCACATCGAATAAGCCTGTAGGGACCGCCGGCCAGTCTCGGGACCTAGGCACTCCTTTGCTATCGCCGTTGCTCACCCCGAGCCAGGCTGCGCACTTGCGCCGCCCCCGAAGGATCCCCCATCGCTTCCAGGGCTCGCGCCTCGGCCTCGTACGCCTGCCAGTACGTGGGGTCCACCTCCCGTGCGGCGCGGAACTGCTCCACTGCTTCCCGGTGTCTCCCCAGTTTCATCCAACAGGTGCCCAGGTAGAAGCGCGCGCCGAGATCATAGGGATTCGCATGCACCGCCTGCGCGAAGTATTCCGCGGCCTTCGCGTAGTCTTCTCGCGGGAAGTAGAAAGAGCCCAGGAAGTCATACGCCGGGCCGCGACGGGGCAGCACCTGGACCGCCTTCTGGTAATAGCTCAAGGCTTCGGCTGTTCGACCCCGCTGCTGGGCGATCACCCCCAGGCCAAGGTAGGCGTCGTAGATGACGCTGGCCAAGGGCTGGTGGCTGGCCGCATTGAGTCGCAGCGCCGTTTCGAATTCGCGTGCGGCGGCGTCCAGCTCGCCATACCGAAATTGCAGGGTCTGGGCTTGGGCGATGTGCAGCAAAGCAGCATGGGGAGATTGCTGGAGCGAATAGCTGGTCAGCACTTCGTCATCGCGCCAATTGGGAATCGTCCGCACAGTCTTGACTCCCCACAAGATCATCACGAGGACCAGTCCCGGAATAACCAGGGTAGCGAGTCGCAGGCGCGGCACCCACTGCGGCAGGCGAGAGAGGAGCAGGAAAGAAATCCCCAGACAGAGACCCGCCGAGGGCAGGTAGGAGAAGCGATCCGCTACCAGAGGGGAGCTGAGCCGGCGAATGTCCAGACAGGGCAGCAGCACCACCGGCCACCATATGAGCAGAAAGCTAAGGAGAGGCTCGCGCTTGCGAACCCAGAGCGTCCCCAGTACCACAAGCAGCGTGAGCCACGGCCAGGGGGAACGCAGGCTGGCCTCCAGTTCAAAAGTGCGAAAGGTATTCAACCGCGCGGGCCAAATGAAAAGCCGCCCGTGTTCACCCAGAAGCCCGAGACTCGTTTCCACTAAACGCGGCGTGATCTTCCCCAGGTACGCCGCAAGAGAAAAGTACCCCAGTGCCGCAGCCCGAATGGTCACGTAGGCCCCCACCGCCAAAACGTAGGGGATGAAGTGAACCGCCCGGCTCAGCCTGGATTCTCGCGTCGGCAGGAAAAACCAGTACGCCAAGAGCAAAAGAGGAAAGCTCAGCGCCATCTCTTTGAAAAGGAGGGCCCCAAAAAAGGCCAGCGCCGCAAGGGTATGCCCACGCCAGCGGCCGTTTGCGGCCTTCTCCGCCCGAAGGAAAAGAAGGAGCGCCAGCAAGTAGAAAAATCCATAGGCCACGTCGGGTAAGGCAGAGATCCAGGCGACGGCTTCTACATGTAAAGGGTGCATGGCCCAGAGCAGAGCGCCCAAGAAGGCCACCAACCTGTCTTCGAGCAACCGCCGGCCGAGCAGGTAAACCAGGACCACACTGGCGGCATAAAGCAACAACTGGAACAGATGGAAGGCTGCGGGATTGGGCCCCGCCAGGCGAAAGATCACCCAGTAACAAAGAAATTGCAGCGGGCGATAGAAGTTCGTGTGCAGCCCCCAGAACGACCACACGGAGCCGGTAAAGATTCGCGACCACAGCCGGGGGTTTTGGACGAAAGCGTTCTCCAGGACCTGGGCGTCGTCGTCGTATACAAAACCATTGGCGAGCGACCCGGCGTAGACGGCGCCGGTAACGAGCACCAGCATCCCCGCGGCGGCAAAGGGATACTTCTTAAGCAGTGCGTCCATCCGGGTAAACATCGCTTGACCTCACCGGCGATGTGGGACGGGGGCCTCACAGGATGGCCTGCGGGCCTTCAGCCTGAAGACCGCTCCGCTCAGGCCAGGGATTCTGCCGGCAGGAACCTGGGGCACCAGCCCGTTTTTGATCACTGGCTGGCACCTAATCAGGTCGGGGTTTACCGCTGCACCTTGCCCAGCAATTCGACAAACTTCTGCTCGCGCGCGGTCTGGTCCCGCCCTAAGTCCTTCTCCAAGACCTGCGTCGTGTTCATGGAACAGAACTTGGGGCCGCACATGGAGCAGAAGGCAGCTTGCTTGTAGTATTCGTCTTGCAGGGTTTCGTCGTGCATGGAGCGCGCGCCTTCCGGGTCGAGCGAGAGCTCGAACTGCTTGTTCCAATCAAAGAGGAAGCGCGCATAGGAAATTGCATCGTCCCGGTCGCGCGCGCCCGGCCGGCACCGGGCCACGTCGGCGGCGTGAGCGGCGATCTTGTAAGCGATGATGCCCTGGCGAACGTCATCCTTGTCGGGCAGCCCCAAGTGCTCCTTGGGGGTGACGTAGCAGAGCATGGAGGCCCCGTGCCAGCCAATCATCGCCGCGCCGATGGCCGAGGTAATGTGGTCGTAGCCGGGCGCGATGTCGGTGACCAAAGGCCCCAGGGTGTAGAACGGCGCCTCATGGCACAGTTCCATTTCCTTGTCCACCTGGAGCTTGATCTGGTCCATGGGGATGTGGCCGGGACCCTCAATCATCACCTGGACGTCGTACTCCCAGGCCTTCAAGGTCAACTCGCCTAGGGTCTTGAGTTCGGCGAACTGGGCCTCGTCACTCGCGTCGGCCAGGCAGCCGGGCCTCAACCCGTCGCCGAGGGAAAACGCGACGTCGTACCTCTGGAAGATCTTGCAGATGTCTGCGAAGTGGGTGTACAGGAAGTTCTCCTGGTTGTTTTCCACCGCCCACTGCGCCAGGATGGCGCCGCCGCGGCTCACGATGCCCGTGATGCGCTTGCTGGTCAGCGGTATGAATTCCCTCCGCACGCCGGCGTGGATAGTCATGTAATCCACGCCCTGTTCGGCCTGCTCTTCAATCACCTCCAGCATGAGGGATGGCGTCAGGTCTCGCACGTGCTTGACGCGCGCAATTGCCTCGTAAATCGGCACGGTGCCGACCGGCACCGAACTGTTCCGCAGAATGGCCTCGCGGATCTGGCGGATATCGCCTCCAGTCGAGAGGTCCATGACGGTGTCCGTGCCGTACTTCACCGCCGCCTGGAGTTTTTCCAGTTCGTGCTCGACGTCCGAGGCGGTCGCGGAACTGCCGATGTTGGCGTTGATCTTGCAGCGCGAGGCGATCCCAATGCCGATGGGCTCGAGTTCGACGTGGCGGATGTTGGCGGGGATAATCATGCGCCCCCGCGCCACCTCGGAACGGACCACTTCCGGCGAGAGATTCTCCCGCTTCGCCACGAACTCCATCTCTTCGGTGACGACACCCTGCCGCGCATAGTGCATCTGCGTCACGACAGGGCCCGTCCGTTCCCGGACCCATTCGCTGCGAACTGGGGACAGCATGACTCTACCTCACTCTCCGCGAAAGCACCCTAAAAGTTCAGTCTACAACCTGCCTCGAACTTGTGCAACCGGCGTCCGGCAGGTGGGGGCGGCTTCGCTCCCAACGTTTCTGCGGCAGGCGCTCCAGGGCCGTTAGAGCCTTTCCGCTATGGTGCAAAAAGAGGAAGGATTGCCCCTATTGGACGCGCGGGGGGCCGGGGGATGGTTCATCGGGCGTGACATCGTCCAGCGGCTTGCGTCCGGCAAAGCCTTCGTCGAGCCCGTGCCAGTAGCCGATGCGCTCTTCTCCGAGTTTCCAGCACAGATACGCTTCCTCACCGCCAACGAGACTGGGGAAGTCAACCAGGCCTTGCTCGAGATCTTTCACCAGGCAACCGGTCTGCGCGATCGTGGCAAGCACCTCCTGCAACCGGGCAACGACCCGCTCGCGCTCCTCTCTAGTCGCGGCTAGCTTGCCGTAAGGGGGAACGGAACCACCCAGGACCATAATCTTCGTCACTGCCTGCGCCAGCTCACGGTCCAGACCTTCGATTCTCCGTTTCTCCTCGCAGGCCTGCGCAACACAACGAGCGATCAAGGGCAGAAGTTCTTCGGCTTCGTTACGGGTGAAGTACCTCTCGGTCATAGGCGGAGTCAACAGTCGAGAGTCGAAAGTCAGAAGTTGGAAGTAAAACTGAGGTCTTTACTGTTGACCTTCAACTTTCGACTTTCAAGTTCTCACGTTATTTCCAGCATCCGATCCAGCGCCACGCGCGCCCAGCGCTTCGTTTCCGGAGCGACGTTAACACGGTTCACCACCTGACCCGCCACCAGACTTTCCAAGGTCCAGCACAGGTGCTGCGGGGAAATCCGGTACATGGTGCTGCACAGGCAGACGCAATCATCCAGCGTGACGACCAGGCGGTCCGCGTGTTCTTGCGCCAGGCGACGGATCATGTGGATTTCCGTCCCCACCGCCCACTGACTCCCGGGCGGCGCTTCGGTGACGCGCTTAAGGATGTATTCCGTCGAACCCACCTCGTCGGCCAACTGGCAGACTTCCCACTTGCATTCCGGATGGACGATGATGCGGATGCCCGGGTACTTGGCTCGCACACGCGCCACGTGCTCGGGCAAGAATCGTTGGTGAACCGAGCAGTGGCCCTTCCACAGGAAGATGCGGGCCCGGCGGATTTCTTCCTCGCGCAGTCCTCCCCTTTCCTCTTGCGGGTCCCAGACGACCATTTCCTCCAGCGATATCCCCATACGGTAAGCCGTGTTGCGCCCCAGATGCTCGTCGGGAAGGAACAAGCCCTTGTCACCACGCGCCAGCGCCCACTCCATGACCTTGCGGGCGTTGGACGATGTGCACACCGCTCCACCGTTCCGCCCCACAAACGCCTTGATGGCCGCAGTGGAGTTGATGTAGGTGAGAGGAACAATCCTGGCGTCAGTGCAACTCGCCAGTTCTTCCCAGCAGACCTCCACCTGCTCCAGGCTCGCCATGTCTGCCATCGAGCACCCGGCGTTCAGGTCGGGGAGAATCACCACCTGATGGTCGGCGCTCAAAATATCGGCGCTTTCCGCCATGAAATGCACGCCGCAGAAGACAATGAACTCAGCCTCGCGGCGACTGGCTGCCAACTGCGAAAGCTTCAGGGAATCACCGCGATAGTCAGCGAACCTCACCACTTCGTCGCGCTGATAGTGGTGCCCGAGAATGACCAGCCGCGAGCCTAGCGCGGCCTTGGCACAAGCAATGCGCGCGTCAAGTTCCTGCTCGGAGAGCTCGACGTAGTGTTCGGGAAGTAAGTCGAGAGCAAGTGATGCCATTATCGTCACAATTCCAGTTTAGCCCAATTCCATGGCCGGTGCTGGAGCCCCTGCTTTGGCAGAGGCGCAGCACGCTGTACCCTACCCGCCGATGGACAACATTGTGCGGTCCGGCTGAACGAAGTCCGGCTCGTTGATGCGGTGTCCGGGCTCCTTCTCGCCTACCACCTTCATGACGAATTGCGCAAGGTCCTCATCGCCCGCGCCATTGCGGAGCAGGTGGCGCAGGTCGTGTTCTTTCAGCGAGAACAGGCAGGTGCGAATCTTCCCGTCGGCCGTCAGGCGGATGCGACTGCACTGGCCGCAAAAGGGAACGGAAATCGGGGCGATGATGCCGATCTCCCCCTGGCCATCCGCAAAACGATAGCGCAACGCGGTCTCGCTGGGGAAACGGCGAGGAATCTCGACCAGAGGAAACATCGGATGGATGGTTTCAACAACCTCCTGGGCCGTCACGACCAGGGCGCGATTCCAGGCGCGATCACCATCCAGCGGCATATATTCAATCAGCCGCACCATCACGTTACGCCGCCGCGCCAGGCGCGCAAACTCCAGCAGCTCGTCGTCGTTGAATCCCCGCACCAGCACGATGTTCACTTTTACCGGGGCCAGTCCCGCTGCCAGTGCCGCGTCGATGCCGGCCACCACTTTTTCGCCGGAGGCCGGCGCCCGCGTCAGCTTGGCGAATTTCTCCGGCCTCAGCGAGTCCAGACTGACCGTGACGCGGGGAGCGCCCGCGGCCGCAAGCTCCTGCGCCATTTCCGGCAGCAAGTAACCGTTGGTGGTAATCGCGATGTCGTCGAGGCCCTCAATTTCACCCAAACGGGCAATGAAATCCACGACCCCGGGACGCAGCAGCGGCTCTCCTCCTGTCACCCGGACTTTGCGAATGCCTAGCCGGGCCAAGATGCGCGCCACGCTCAAGAATTCATCCCAGGTTAGCAGCTCGGGCTGGGGAAGGTAATTGTTCGCATCCACGGACCTGCAATAAACGCAGGCAAAATTGCAGCGGTCCGTCACCGAAATGCGGAGGTCGTGGATCTGGCGACCGAATTTGTCCTTCAGCATCGCTCTATCGCCGTTCTGTGAGCGGCACACCCGCTGTCATCCTGAGCGCAGCGAAGAGCCAAAGCGAATCACAGACGCTTCGCTCAGCATGACTTCGCCCTGGGGCGCGCCGCCGGAACAAGGAAACAAAAACGCCTACCCGCATCTGGAGTAGGCCTCGTTCTCCTTTCCAAACACGGGAGGCGGCGTGATTTCTCGCGCCACCCTATCGGCCCGCCGCGCCTCGGCTTGTCCGCTGCCCTTAGCGCCCCGGGCTCGGAGAACAATGCTATCGTAACCCATTAGACGACCCGGGACAAGCGAGGCTTCAATTGAGCGGATGACACGTGCTGGCTCGGCCCTTCCCAATCCCTTCCTCCCTCCAGAAAGGGAACATTTTTCGTCTTGACGCCGCCCTGGAAGTGGGAGACATTCCGCCTGAAGAAAACTGGGCATCCCTGGTCTGAAAGGAAAACTGCCATGTCAGCCTCACGTCGAGAATTCATCCAGAAGGTCGGAGCAGGCGTAAGCCTTGCCTGGGGAGGGCTGCGCATCTTTGCGGGGCCGAGGACTCTGCTCGGCGCTCCAGGCGCGGGTCAGTCCGCGCCGCCGGCAAAGCAATTCCTCTACGGCACGCAATTCTTTCGCCCGCCCAATCCGCCTCGCGCCCTGCGGCGGGAAATGCTTAGGACAATTGCCCAAGAGTACAGGTTCAATATCATCCGCCTCTGGCCCAATTGGGACTATGTGAATCCGGAGCCTGACAAGTGGGTCTTCGATGAAGTGGAAGAAGTCATGAAGTATTGTGACGAACTCGGCCTGAAGGCGCTGGTCGGGCTGATGTTTGAACTGGCACCCTGGTGGCTGGAACAGAAGTACCCGGGCGCGCGCTTCACCGATGCGCGAGGCCAGCCAGTGCGGATTCAGGGCAGTCCGAACAATGTTACCGGCGGCTGGCCGGGGCTCTGCTTGGATTGGGAGCCGGTACGCCAAGCCGGCGCGCGCTACATCCAGGAACTCGTGAAGGCCGTGGCGCCGCACCCGTCGCTCTACGGCTACGATTGCTGGAACGAGCCGCACATCGAGCCCGCCTGGGCCCGCAACATCTGGGCGCTGCCCCAGGAAATCCTGTTCTGCTATTGCGAGAAGACCATCGAGGCCTTCCGCGCGTGGTTGCAGCAGAAATACGGCACCCTCGACCGCCTCAATGAAGCCTGGACGCGGCGCTATGCGGACTGGAAAGCCATCGACCCGCCGCGCGCCCTGGGCACTTACGCCGACTGGGTGGATTGGCGGCGGTTCATGATCGAGCGCTCGACGCGCGAGATGAAGTTCCGCGTCGAGACGGCGCGCGCGGCGGATCCCAAGCACATCATGGAAAGCCATGCCGCCCACCATCCGCCGGTGGATGGCTGTGTGACAACGGGAACCAACGGCTGGCGCCTGGCCGAAGTACTGGACGTCTGGGGCATGTCGCTTTTCCCGCGCTGGCAGTTTCCCGTGATTTACCACGGCGCCGCTAAGTTCGAAATCACGCGGTCGAATGCCGCCGGCAAGGATTTCTACTTGACCGAACTGCAAGGGGGCCACGGGAACGAAGGCTTGTGGCGCAGCCCCAAGATGCGCCCTCGCGACATTCGCATCTACAACTGGCTGGCAGTAACCACAGGCGCGAAGGGTGTTATCTACTGGAACTACCAGGCGGAAGCCACGGGGCGCGAAGCTACCGGCTACGGCCTGGTCGCGCGGGATGGTTCAGCCACCGAGCGCTCGCTCGAAGCCGCCAAAAACAACCGCCTCATCCAGGAGCATTGGGACCTCATCAAGGACTGGCGACCCCAGCCCGAGGTGGCCCTGCTCACCGACCAGGACAACGCCTTGCTCACTTACGCCGCGGCCGGCAACGAGGACCCTTCCACCGCTTCTTTCCAGGGGTATTACAAGGCGCTATGGAACATGGATCTGTGGGCCGACTTCATCGAACCCAGCAGCCTGGGCAAAGGCAACTACAAGGTGCTGATTGCCCCCTGGCACTTGATGGGGAAGAAGGAGACCTGCGAGAAGCTGCGGCAATTCGTGGAGCAAGGCGGAACGCTGATTATCGAGACCGGCTTCGGATTGTTTGACGAACGGCTCTACTACAACCCGGTGGTTCCCCCTTACGGACTGGACCAAGTCTTCGGCTATCGCGAGGGCGAAAGCTTCTGGGTCAACGCGGGGACGGAGGCGCAACCGCTGATTCCCCCCAGGAATCTGCCGCCTTCCGATTGGGTCTATTACGAGCCGGAAATTGAGTTCACCGAACCTCTCGCCATCCGGGTGAAGGCAAACACCTACCTGACGCCACTGGAAATCACCACGGCCACGCCTCTCGGCAAGTACCAGGAGATGACTGTGGCGGCGAGGAAGAAAGTGGGCAAGGGGCAGGTGTATTACTTTGGGACGAACCTGGGGGCGAGCATCGCCGCCGGGAACGACAACGGCATGGAGTTGCTGCGTGCCATCGTGACCCGGGTGGTGCAACCGCCGGTAACGGCAGAGAAGGTCCGGCCGCGACTGGTGCCGGGCGAAAAGCGCAGCTTGCTGGCGGTCTTCAACGACGCTACGGAGGACCGGACAGGGGTGATCAAGCTGCCCGCGAGCTACAGCCGCGCCACTGACCTGCACCGCCAAGCGCCGCTTCCCATTGAACAAAACACGGTCCGCGTCACCGTGCCCTATCAGGATGTCGTGGTGCTGCTGCTGGAGTAGGGGCACAAGGCTGTAGAAGCTGTGCCCCTCACCCGGTCCGACTAGTTGGACCACCCTCTCCCCCAGGGAGAGGGCCGGGGTGAGGGCGCTACGCCGGCTGGCCGGCCAGGGCGCGTGCTTCCCATTCCTCGGCTTCGGGGGTGAAGTACTGGACGCGAGTCTTCTTGTATTCCTTGCTCGAATAAAGCGCCAAATATTCGGTCAAGCCAGCCTTTGCGGAGATGGCCTTGAGCGTCTGCTCGCAGTCGTCCACGGTTCGCCCGTGAACCATGCTGAAGAGCGCGTAGGGCCAATCCGGGTAGGTGGGTCGCCGGTAGCAGTGGCTCACGGAGCTGAAAGAGGCCATCACCATGCCATATCGGTCAGCATCCTCATTCTCGGGAACCTTCCAGACTCCCATCGCATTCGCCACAAAGCCCGCGGCGCGATGACGTAGGACAGCAGCAAAGCGCCGCATTTGACCGCGCGCGAGAAAGCCTCGGGCTTCCTCGAGGAGTTCAGCCACGGAAAGCCCGGCGGCCCCGGCCAAACTGTCAAAAGGGCGCTCAACGAGCGGCAGGTCTTTCTGGAGTTCACGCACCAAAGCAATCTGGCGCTTGGTGAGCGGGATGTTGCTTTGCTGGGTGCCGCGGTGGGCAGGCTGGCCCGTGGTGGCGTCCGGAGGGCGCTCGCCGATCATGTCCAGATCGGCAGAGATTTTGTAGCGCTTCAGCGTAGGCAGCAGGCGCGTGGAATCCGCCTGGCACATCTGGTGGAGCTTATCCACTGTCCCCTGGAGGCCGAGGCGGCTGGTGGGGCCGACGGCCAAGGTGAACCAGAGGTTGAAATGGTGGTTGCGGCGATAGTTGTGGCTGATGCCCGGATGTTCATTCAGGATGGCGGCGGCGGTGTCCTCGCGCTCCGCGGGCACGCTCATGGCAACGAGGCTCGACTCGTAACCCAGGCTGCGCGTGTCGAAGATGGCGCCAATCTGGCGGACGATCCTCTCCTGCTTATATCTCGCGACCCGCCGGAGGACTTCCTGTTCGGACAGATTTACCCTTTCTGCCAGCCGGGCGAAAGGCCGCTCATCCAGCGGGAAGTCGCGCTGTAGCGCATTCAGGAGCTTCCTGTCTTGTTCGTCAAGCTGGAGTAGGTTCGACACAACCTGTTCATTATAAGCCATCTTACTCAGTTCTCCTCGCGGCTGCCGCCCAACCTGGCCAGGAAATGCGTGGGCGCGCTGCTTAGCGCCGCTGCCCCGGGCGCGCCCTGTCCTAGACGCGCGGTCAACACAAGCTAACGCCGCACTTGCGTTCGCCTCCGCACAAGGCTACACTCGCACCCTATGAGGGAACGCCGCCAAGTTCCTCGCTACCTTGCGGATGCCTCAGCCGTCATTTCTCAACCGGGAGGCGGGCCGACTTCGCATGTCACCGTTGTCGTCCTCAGTGTCCAAGGGTGCTGCATTCAGGGCGTGGGAGCCCCGGAGGTCGGCAGAAAGTGCCTCGTGACCCTGGAGTGGCAGGCTGAGGAGATCCAGGCGGAAGCCGTGGTGGCCTGGAAGGATGCCAAAGGCCGAGCGGGGCTCCGGTTTCTCTCCATGGACCAACAGAGCAGCGAGACACTACGCGAGCTCTGCGCCACCTTACGGCTGCAACCCATGAGCACCTTGCCCCCGGAGAAGTGACAGGCCCGAGACCTCCTGCTTGGCACGGTGAGCAGCGCGGCGCCGGATCCGTTCGAACACGGGGATGGTCTCGAGCGGCGCGGGAACTGCGGCCAGCGTCCCGCCGCCCGGCACGATCTTCCCTGACCAGAAATCCCGCCACATGCCTGCGGGCAGATAGACATCGCGCTCGCGCGCCCCGGAATGGAGCACCGGCGCGACGAGCAAGTCTTCGCCCAGCATGAATTCGTCCCTGATCAGATACGCCTTCTCGTCCTCGGGGAACACGTAGAAGAGCGGCGACCAAATCGGTTTTCCGGTCTGCACCGCCCGCTCCGCCAGCGGCTTCAGATGCGAGCGCCAAAGCTTCCCGTGGAGTTCGGCAAAGTTGCGGATGGTTCTCTGCGCCGTTTCGCTGAACTGCCACGGCCCGTAAGAGAATTGCATAACGGGCATGAAGGCAGCGGCCTGGGCCCAGCGAACATTCAACTCCTCCTCAGGCTTGAAACCCTCGTCGAGCCCGCCTCCGATGAGGTCGGGGCAATTGAACACAAACCCAAGCAAAGACTGGATGCCGCCGTGGGTCACGATGGCCGGAAGGCCATCCTTCTCGGACCAGGAAGCGCTCTTGTCGCGCAGGCGGTTGAAGAGGCCTTGCGGCTGCGAAAGCCAACCGACGCGCAGTTCGTTCAGTTCAAACTCGCCGCCCACCTCCGCCCAGAGGTCCGTATAGCGATTGCGCGTAAGATACAAGGCTGGTCCGCGTGGGGCGCCGGCGACGGGCCAGTATTCCGCGTCGCCGCCGTCGAATTTGAAACCATCCACGCCATAGCGTTGCATCAGGGATTTGAGGCCGCTCACGTAACTCTCCCGCGCCGCAGGATTGTTGAAATCGATGAGCGCTGCCTCCCCATTCCACCATCGGATGCGTGCCGGCTTGCCGGTGGCCGCATCGCGGACCAGCCAGCCTTTCGCCTCACCTTGGCGATAGCGGTCCGAATCAGGGTTCGCAAAGTTCTCCACCCAGAGGGCGAGCCGATAGCCGAGCCGGTGGACTTCATCCACCATGGTCCTGGGGTCGGGAAACTTGGAGTTGAATTGGTTATCGCCGTAATGCGTTTGCCAGCCGTCATCGATGATCACGACACTCGCCGGCCAGCCGCCGTCGTGAATGTGCCGCACGTAATCCAACACATCGCTTTGTCTGACCTTCCCGAAATACTGGCACCAGGTTCCCCACACCGGGCGTTCAAAGACGAAGTCCGGCGGGCGCTTCCTGGGCTTTCCGACGGCGGCGGCAAACAGGTCGCGCGCCTCGGCGATGTTGCGCCCGACAAAGATCGTGTAATGCATCGCGGGCGCCCGCAGATAAGCAAAGCGGAACAGTCCATCGCCGCCGCGGTTGATGGAGGCCGCGACGTCGTCGTAGGCATCGAGGAAGATGCCCACGCCGCTGGAGGTCATCCAGAAGGGCGTCGCGTGATTGGAGGTGGCGAGGAACGGGTCCGCGCTCCACTCGTGGGCTTCGAGCGGCCAGAGATGCGCCTGATCCACGGGGCCTCCGTACCAGTGCCCGCCTGCCGCAAGAGTAAACTTCTCGCCAACGCGTTCCACGTTCGGTTCTCCTTGGACTTCGGCGCGCACGCGGATTTCCTCCGGGGCGAGCGTGAGGTGATAGGTAACGCTCACATTTGCTCGCGCCGTCGAGGCTTGGAGCTCAAGCTCCGAGCCTTTCCGGGAGAACCGGCTGAGCGTCTGAAACGCTACAGCTTCTCCCTCCGCAAAGTAGAAGCCGCCCCCGGCGTCGGGCGCAGCTAGCACAATCCTGCCGTCCCGCGAGACCTCAAAGCGCAGCGGCTGCTTCTTCACTACCAGAACATAGCGGGCGGTCACCGCCTCAATGCGGTCGGCGTGCTCGACGAGCTGGGCCTTTGCGGGAACAGGCTGGAGGAGGAACCACAACACGATTAGAGCAGGCTGGATGTCGTGCCGCCGCGCGCGGACCGGATGATCGCAGCCGAACATGGGGAAGACTCCTGTCACGGCGCTTCCTGAGGATCAACGACGCAGATACGGAAGGCAAGTCTACCAGACGCGAGCAAGGCACACATCTCCCGGGCGAAGTAATGAGCGGCGACAAAGGCTTGCCCCGGCGGGGTAGAAAACGACTTTGGGCCCTGGCCTACGTCTGACGCCGCGGCGGGACCGCGTCCGTTATCGTCGTGAGCGTGTCGCGCACGAGGCGGTCAGTGTTGGTGGTAGTGATAGTCCCGGAGCTGGCGCCGGCCAGCAGGCTATCGACGCGATTGTGCTGGCCCAGGACGACGAGTTCGTTCCGCTTTTCTGCGTTCCGAACCACTTCCTCCCAAACGTGCTGATTGTAAATGCATCCCGGATCGCCGGCCTGGACATCCTCAACATAACTTAGGGCGCGCGCGCGGCAACCGCCACAATAGGCCCGGAAGTCGCACACCGCGCAGTGGTCGCCGCGATCCTCGCGATTGGAGAGCAAAGCAAACAGCGGGTTGTCCCAAGCCTCCAATAGCGTCTGGCGTTTCAGGTCACCCACTTCGACCGAAGGCATGTAAACACAAGGCGTCACCTTGCCGTTGGGTTGGATGCAGCAGTAGCAGCGGCCCGCGCCGCAGCCCCCGATATACTTGGAGAGGACCTTCGCCTGCTTCCCCTTCCCTTTGCCGCCATGCGCCGTGGCCATCAAGCCCTCGAGCGGCCCGTAGAGGATGCAGGCGCGCCCGAACTGCGGCGCCGTGGACATGATGGAGATCTGCCCTTCTTGCAGGTATCGGTTCAGGAGGCGCAGCAAGTTCTCCCGCTCGGCCGGGGTGATATCCATCTCGGCCATGTCCCGGCCGCGCCCCACGGGGATGAAATTGAAGTGCACAAAAGTGGTGCAGCCGAGATCCTTGGCAAAGTTAATCATCGGCTCTGCGTGGTGGTAGTTCAGCCGCGTAACGCACATGGCCATGCCCGCGCGCAGGCCCTTAGTCGCCGCGGCATTCCTGATGCCCTCCACCGTCCGCTTCCAGGCACCTTCCATGCCCCGGAAGCGGTCGTGCTCCTCGGGCCGGATGGAGTCGAGGGAGATCTCCACGTACTTCACGCCGCATTCCACCAGCCGTTGGCAGTTCTCCTGGCTCAACAGGGTGCCGTTGGTGGCCACCGTGGTGTGAACGTCGCGCGTCTTGCAGCGCTCCAATACTTTCCAGATGTCCTTCGAGACCAGCGGCTCGCCGCCTGCCATGGCGAGGAAGGGGACGTACTCGTATCCCATCTGGTCAACTAAGTCGAGCTTCTGTTCCGTGGTCAGTTCGTCGGCGAGCGGCTTGCGGGCGGCCTCCTGATAACAATGCCGGCAGCTCAAGTTGCAGGCCTGGGTGTAGTCCCACACCACAATAAGCGGAGCTGAGAATCGCTGCGGGACGGTAAGCCCGTACTTGGCGATGCTGCGCGCCGTGTTCACCAACGCTCGCGCCGTCGGGCGATGATGCAGAGCCTTCTCCTTGAGGACTTCCTTGTTCACGCCTGCCCGCGTCCGAAACAGTTCAATGGCCCGATGCGGCACCGCAAACTTCAGGCGCTCCCAAAGGCTCAGGTCGGGCCGGTCGTAACGTTCAAACACCTCCTCCAGGTAGCAGCGTCCCGCACCGTTGCGGCGCGTTAGCAGCGCGAGAAACTTGCGCGTGATTGGTCTGGCCAGATAGTCCTCGAACTTGTGACGTTCGATGTTCGGCAGGGGGGAGACCTTCGGAACCTGCGGACGTCGCGCGGTGAGGATTGGCTGTGGTTCCGGCATACGCTTCGCGCTCTCGACAAAAAGAGTCCCGGCAAATTCTCGGGAGAGTCGCCAAAATGCTACAGAAATCCTCGCGGCAGGGCAAGCCCCTTGCGGGCAAGCCCACCTTATCTGCTCGGGCGCAACGACGAATTGTCACACGCGGAGATTGAGACTGTCAACACCAACCTAGCGTCTAGGCGCGCCAGATAATGCACCCTCCCAAGCCGCAAAAGGAGAATTCAAGACGCGGCGAAGCGGTGGCCTCCGGTCTTCGGACTCTGCGCTATGATGAGGGTGATGGAGTTGAAGCTGGCACTCAAACAACGCGCGCTCGACATCGGCTTTGACTTGGTCGGCATCGCCCCGCTCGTGCCCGGCAAGGACCTGGTGTTTGCCCGCCAATGGGTCGAGCGCGGTTACAGCGGCGAAATGCACTACCTGGCAAACCCCAGGCGGTTCGATCCCCGGCTCGTGCTTGCGTCGGCTAAGTCGGTGGTGTGCGTCGGCTTGGTGTATAACGCCCCGCTCCCCTACTCGACAGAAGTCAGGAGCCAGAAGTCAGAAGTCAGAAGAAAGACGGCCGCTGAGCCTGGCGGAGTTCCGCATTTCGAATTTCCAGTTTCGCCTCGCCCCAAGGAAGGAGGGCAAGATGCCCGCGCTCCCAGGGCGCGGATCTCGCGCTACGCATGGGGCAGGGATTACCACGAAATCGTGCGAGCCAAGCTGGAAAAGCTGCGTGCGGCAGTCGAAAAACTCGCTCCGGATGTGGAAATACGCGCCTTTGTCGACACCGGGCCGATTGTGGAGCGGGCCTTTGCGCGCTCCTCCGGCCTCGGCTGGATGGGCAAGAACACTTGCATCATTGACGAGGCGAAGGGCTCGTGGTTCTTCCTCGGGGTCCTGCTGACCAGTTTGGAACTTGAGCCGGACGTGCCTGCTGCCGACCGCTGCGGCTCCTGCACGGCGTGCCTCGAAGCCTGCCCCACCGGCGCGCTGGTGGAGCCCTACGTGATGGACGCCTCGCGCTGCATCTCCTACCTCACCATTGAGCTCAAGGGCTCAATCCCCGAACAGTCACGCTCGGCCATCGGCGCGAATGTGTTTGGCTGCGACATCTGCCAGGATGTGTGCCCGTGGAACATGAAAAGCAGTAGTCAGTTGCCAGTTCTCAGTCGTCAGCAAAGAAAAGGCGCGGCTCCCGTCATGCCGGAGTTTCAGCCGTTGCAGGTCGAGGTGCGCGCCCCGGCACCTGACACCTGGCCCCTGACACCTGAGAGTCCTGACACCCGACACCTGATACCTAGCACCTTTTCTCTGTTCAGCCCCCGGCTCGAAGCCTTGGCGTCTCTCACGGAAGAGGGTTTCCGCCGCGTCTTCGCCCGCTCGCCCATCAGGCGCGCCAAGTATCGCGGCTGGCTGCGCAACCTCTGCGTGGCAATGGGAAATTCCGGCGAGCCCCGGCGCATCCCGTGGCTCGAAGAAAAAGCCCGCGACGCTGACCCCATCATCCGCGAGCACGCCGCCTGGGCGCTCCAGCGACTTCAGACTTAGCAGAAAGAGCCTCTACAGAATAGGCTGTGCGTCGCGCTGCAGCTCCGGGCAACGCATCAAAAAACAAAAGCCCGGCCTGGGGCCGGGCCTCTTGTCGTAACAGAGCAATTCTGTTTGCGGGCAACCACGAGGTGCGGCCCACTTGCCTATTTGCCGGCGAGGAACCGCTTCTCCACCTCAGGCCAGTTCACGACATTCCACCAGGCGTTGATGTAGTCAGCGCGCCGGTTCTGGTACTTGAGGTAGTAGGCATGCTCCCACACGTCGATCGTGAGCAGCGGCTGCTTGCCTTCCGACACCGGGCTATCCTGGTTGGCCGTGGAATAGATCTCCAGCTTGCTGGCGGGTGTGTTCACCAGCCACGCCCAGCCGGAGCCGAAGCGGCCCAGGGCAGCGGCGGTGAACTTCTGCTTGAAGGTGTCGAAACTGCCGAAGGTGCTGCGGATGGCCTCGGCGAGCTTGCTGGCGGGCTGGCCACCAGCCTTCGGCCCCATGATTTCCCAGAAGATGTTGTGATTGATGACCCCACCGCCGTGATTGCGGACCGCCGTCCGAATGTTCTCCGGCACAATCGCCAGGCCGTTCGCCAGCAGCTCCTCCAGGCTCTTGCCGGCGAGTGCGGGCGTTGATTCCAACGCCTTGTTCAGGTTGGTCACGTACGCGGCATGGTGCTTGTCGTGGTGAATCTCCATCGTCAACTTGTCGATGTAGGGTTCCAACGCGTCATAGGGGTAAGGTAGGGGTGGAAGTGAAAACGGCATCGATCCTCCTTTGCTTTCAGAACTCCAAAGATGCGCCAGCCAGGGGGTTCCTGCCAACGAAGCAAGAAACCTGCGGCGAGACGCAGTCAACATAGGCAATCTGCTATCCTCCCTTTCCGGCTTCGTCAGGTTATCATCCAACTTTCGCCCGAGGCTTAGCCTGCCAGGCCGGATACGATCTGGCGCTCTCTAATTCGATGCAGGCAGGGCGGGTTTGGTTCTAAGGTTTTGGCCCGGTCCCGCCTAGCAACTTCCGGGTAGATTCGTCCAGGACGAGTGTACGGGTGAGGAAAGGTATTTCGATCCCTTCCTCCTGAAACCGCCGCCGAGATTTTCATGCCCCCGTGCCCCTCCTGCGGATAGACCACGGCCGGGCTTCGAGCCTCGGGTCCTTTGCCGCGAAGCGCTCAAGCGCGAACAAGCTTCTGCCGATAGGAATCCTGCAGGGAGAGAGTTCATCTCTGTCTCTTTTATCCGACATTGCGAACAGCGAGTAATCCACCAGGCTTCACAGTGCTTAGACCAGGGGATTCGCCTTCAGCCGATGCCCAAGACCGAAATCGCGGATAGGAGGCCTAACGTGATGCGTAAACTTTGCGCGGGTATTCTTCTGTTCCTGGTGTTCTTCCCGTTTGAATGTTTGAGGGCTCAGGAAGTAACCGAGGGCGGCGTGACGATTCGCGCCGGCCGTATCCTCAACGGCGAGCGGAGCGGACGCCGCTTTTACGGGTACAGCTCGGTGGACTTTGTTTTTCCGGAACGTGGTGGCGGCACCCTGAGCTTCGTGGTGTGGAACGACCAGCATCGCACCCGGCCTTCGACGACCAACTATCTCGTTTTCGTGCTCGGCAACCAGAAGTACATGCTGGAATCGTATTCGACTCCGCTCGACGTGAAAGAGTTTTTCGCCGAGCAGCAGGGTGAGTGGGGGCCAGGAGGGGGTTCTCGGGTGAGAATCAGTATCGCGCCTCAACTGGAGAAACTGAACGTCAACTACGAGGGCTCCGAGACGGGAATTGAGATCTCCGATGTTCGCTTCTCTGGGGGGAGCACGCTCGGGCGGCCGGTGGAGTACGAACAAGCCGTCAACACCAACCCCGACACCTACCCGGCTTTCGGGCGAACCCAGCATGGGGCGGAGAGCCACACGATTTTCTCGGGCTACTCCGGGGGTGAGATTGCCCTGCCGAACCGACGCGGAGGCGTGCTGAGCTTCCGCTTCTGGAACGACCAGCACCGCACACGTCCCTACACGCTCAATCTGCTGACGGCACGAGTGGGGGAACGATACTACTTTTTTGAACAGTATACGACGCCACTGGATCTGAAGGAATTCTACACCGAGACGGCGAACGAATGGGGCCCGGCTGGGGGGTCCGAGGTGCGCCTGCAAGTGCCCCCCGGAGTGCCGCGGGTCATCCTCTCCTATGTCAGCTCTGACACCGGCTTCGAGATTTCCAACGTGCAGTTTTCCAGCGGCGCCACTCTGGGCCGTGAGTTCCAGTACGACGAAGCGGTGAATTGGACGGATCGCACGTTCAATACTTTCGGCCGCGTGCTGGCCGGTCAGCGTTCGGGGAAGAAGTTCTACGGTTACTCGAGCGCCTCTATCGTGTTACCACACCGGAAGGGTGGTGTCCTGAGGTTCACGGCCTGGAATGACCAGCATCGCACACGGCCTTCCACGCGCAACTTCCTCCGCTACGCTTATGCCAACGTCCGCGAAGCCGTAACGCTCCTGACTTTGATGAGTGACTTGGGCGAGTTCTATCTGGAAATGCCTAACGAATGGGGACCGGCGGGTGGGAGGACGCTGCAACTGGCGATTCCGCCCGGCATCAGCCACGTGGAGATTGCCAATGACGGCTCGGATAGCGGCATTGAAATCTCGGACCCGCAATTCGTTTCCCGGCCCGGCCAGACTGTAATCGCAGGCCCAGTAGCCGGAACACCTTATCCCGCGCCCCAGGAGCCGGCCGGGCCAGAGGCTGAGATTGCACCCTCGGAATTGGCCACGCCGGAAGTGACGGCGGTGGATCCGCCACGTGCCAGCCCCGGCAGCCAAGTGAATTTAAGGGTCGGCGGAAAGAATTTCCATCGAGCAGCCACGCTCAGCTTCTTGAATCCCGGCATCCAGGTCCTGGAAACCAGAGTTTTGAGCGCCAGCGAGCTGACGGCTCGCGTCCACATCGCTGCGGATGCTCTGCCGGGCCCGACCAGCCTTTACGTGGTCAATCCCCACTCCCGCCCGGGCGAATTCAGGTTTGAAGTTTTGAAGTGACGACGGCAACTCCTGCCAGGCGCTAGGCCGCCGGCTCCGAGATGCCCGCCGGGAGGCGCATTGACCTAAGGCCTGGTGCCTTGGTGGAAGTTCGACTACTTCCAGGGTCTCGGCGGCGATGTCCGCATCTTCAATCGAGCTTTGAGCGCCGCGGAGATCCAAGCGATTAACCAGTCGGCGAGACAGTAGGCGGACCCTGGGAGAGAGCCCACGCCCTGAGTAAGACCTGAAAGACGCGAGGACGAAGCCCACCACCAGGGCCGCGATCAGCAAACCGGCGAGTGCGACCGTGTAAAGCACGCTGGGAGTAACGTGTAAGGTCTCGGCCAATTCCCGAACCATGTTCGCCGCCTCCTCAAAAGCTCAAGATACCGTAACCGGGCGGCGCCCCTTTCGTTGCCAACTCATCTGGCGGGGCGTTCTTCAAGCAGCAACCAAGCAGGAAAAACCGGGATAGACTAGAATGCATCGTAGCTGAGTGGAGGAGGTTCTCCGCGCGCCCTCACCTTTGACCCCGCGCCGCGAATCCCAGGGGTAGCTCTTCCTTCGCCGGGAGCGAGCAATGTTTAGGCCCCCAGAGTCCCGAGTCTCTTCTGGCTGGTTGATTCTCGCTACCTTTGCCATCGCCTTCGCCCTGCCTTGCCCACGAACGGAGTCCAGGCCGCAGACTGTCAACCCACCACCCCAGAATGCCGAGACGCAAGCTGCTGCGGCGCAGGAGGCAAGCCTCAAGGTTGAGGCCTCCTCAGTCATCGCAGATGTGATTGTCACCGACAAGAAGGGGCAGCACGCGAGCGGGCTCGCCGCAGAAGACTTCCGGGTTTACGAGGACGAAGCCCCGCAGAAGATAGTCACCTTCGTGCCGCCGGTCATCGAGGCCGCGCCGCCCACGGAAGAGCCTCCGCTTCCGACAAGCTCACGGTTTACTTTGGACTCCTCGACGTTCCCCTCAATCCCACCACCCGCCGGCCAGAGTTACGGCTATCGTTCGCCCTCAAGTCCGGCGCGAAAGCGGCGCTGACCCTGCCCTCTGAGCAGATTGTGGCTTTGCCCAAGGCCTCCGAGAACCGCTTGCTGGTACTGAAGCAGTTCGACCTTCGCGAACTCCGGCCCGGACCTTACACCTTCGAGGTGACGGTCGAAGACCAAGTCACAGGTGGCGTGGTCTCCCAGATGGCAAAGTTCCTCGTGGAATGATTGTCTTCTCCACTTCAAGAAAAAGCATTTCGCTCTCCCGGGAGGCGGCACCCTACCTGCTGAGCCGAACTAGGCATCTAAAGGAAGGGACGGGGGAGCGATTCAGCCTCCGCGCTGGACAGGTGGTTTCGGACGCGGCGCGGGTATCGAAACCTCAACGTCTAGCGGCCTGCGTGATAGAATGGGTGTAGGAGCGCAGGGAGCAATCCCAAGGTTGGCGCTTCCACACCAGGTTCAAACCTTTGGCTTGAGGTCACAGGGCAATGCCCACGAAAACAAGAAAGACCACCGAGTTCTCTGAGTTGCCCATTCTGCCGGTCCGCGACACGGTCTTGTTTCCCAATGCCATCCTGCCGCTGACCGTGGGGCGCGAGAGTTCCTTGAAGCTGGTTAACGAGCTGAAAGAAGAGGAGAGGTTCATCGCCGTCGTCGCCCAGCGCGACCCGCGCGTGGACAATCCTCAGGCGGTCGATCTCTACCAGATCGGGACCGCGGCCTACATCCACAAGATCATCAAGCTGCCCAACCAGAGCTTGTTTGTTTTTGTGGAGGGCTTGCAGCGCATCGCCGTGCAGGAGGTGGTACAGCAGGAGCCCTACCTCCGCGCACACGTCAAGCACCTCCAGGACTTGCTGCCCGCCGAGAAAGGGGCGGATTTCGAGGCCCTGGTGCGCAGCGTAATGTCGCTGTTTCAGCAAGTGGTTCAGCTCTCGCCCACGCTTTCCGACGACCTCCAGACGGTGGTGATGAACATTGACGACCCCGGCCGCCTGACCGACTTCATCGCCGCCAACCTTCCCTCGCTCTCCTCCACTGAGAGGCAGGAGCTGCTGGAAAGCCTGGAGCTGAAGGGACGCCTGGAGCGGTTGAACCGGGTGCTGGCGCGGGAAGTGGAAGTGCTCCAGTTGCGCTCCAAGATCCAATCCGACGTCCAGGATCAGGTGACGCAGAGCCAGCGCGAGTATTACCTGCGCGAGCAGATGAAGGCCATCCAGAAGGAACTCGGGGAAGCCGACGAGCAGCAGGAGATTGAAGAACTGCGCAAGAAGATCGAGGCCGCCGGCATGACCGAAGAGGCCAAGAAGGAGGCGATGCGGGAGCTAAGCCGCCTCGCCAAGATGTCCCCGGCGGCGGCTGATTACCACGTCACGCGCACCTACCTCGACTGGCTGGTGGTGCTGCCCTGGAGCAAAGTCAGCGAGTTCAAGGTGGACCTACGCAAGGCCAAGGAGATTCTCGACGCCGACCACTACGACTTGGAGAAAGTGAAGGAACGCATCCTCGATTATCTGGCCGTCCTGCAACTGAAGCCGCAACTCAAGGGGCCCATCCTCTGCTTCGTGGGGCCGCCGGGCGTGGGTAAGACTTCACTGGGAAAGTCCATCGCGCGCGCCCTGGACCGCAAGTTTGTACGCATGTCGCTGGGCGGCATCCACGACGAAGCGGAAATCCGCGGCCACCGGCGCACTTACATCGGCGCCCTGCCGGGGCAGATCATTCAGGGCATTCGGCGGGCCGAGACGCGCGACCCGATCTTCATGCTCGACGAGGTGGACAAGATCGGCCGCGACTTCCGCGGCGACCCCTCTTCCGCTCTCCTCGAAGTGCTCGACCCGGAGCAGAACTCCCATTTCCGCGACAACTACCTGGACGTGCAATTCGACCTTTCCAGGGTGCTGTTCATCACCACCGCCAACATGCTGGACACGATTCCTCCTCCCCTGCTCGACCGCATGGAGGTTCTGGACCTACAGGGATACACCGAAGAAGAAAAGATCGAGATCGCCTTCCGCCACCTCATTCCCAAGCAGACCGACGAGCACGGCATCAAGAGCCCGGAGCAGATAGAATTCACCCGCGAGTCGCTCCAGGATCTGATCCGGCACTACACGCGGGAAGCGGGCGTGCGCAACGTGGAACGCGAGGTGGCCACCGTCTGTCGCAAGCACGCACGGAAGATTGCGGAAGGGTCCACCGAGAAGCTGGCGGTCACGCCGGAGAACCTGAAGGATTACCTGGGCATCCCCCGTTTCCGCCTGGAGACGGAACTGGTGGAACGCACGCGCCAGCCGGGCGTGGCCGTGGGGCTGGCTTGGACGCCGACGGGGGGCGATGTGCTGTTCGTAGAAGCCAGCGTCATGAAGGGCGGCAAGGGCTTCACCATGACCGGCCACGTCGGCCAGGTGATGCAGGAGTCCATGCAGGCGGCGCTGGCCTGGGTGCGGGCCCACGCCGGCGATTACGACATCGACCCGGACTTCTTCCAGGCGCAGGACATTCACATCCACGTACCCGCAGGCTCCATCCCCAAGGACGGCCCCTCGGCCGGTGTCACCATGGTGGTGGCCTTGGTTTCGGCCCTGACGCGGCGGCGCCTGCGCGAATGCGTGGCCATGACGGGAGAGATCACGCTCAGCGGCCAGGTGCTGCCCGTGGGCGGCATCAAGGAAAAAGTCCTGGCCGCCAAGCGCGCCGGCGTGCGCGAGATCATGCTGCCCGCCGACAATGAGGCGAACATCCACGAAGACCTGAACAAGGAAATGCTGGAGGGCCTGAGCCTGCACTACGTCAAGGCAATTCGGGAGGTCGTGGATCTGGCGCTGGAAAAAGAACCTGTGCCCGTGCAGCCCAGCAAGCCAACCAGGGAAGTTGCCTTCGTCCAGCCGGACGCCGGCCCGCCGAATTGACCGGCGGCTGCTTCCCAATCGGCCTGCAGCTTGAACATATCTTCCCCACGCCGTGCCGTGAATTGCTGTCTGCGCAAATTCCGTTGACTTTTGCCCTGCCTGCCTCTATAGATACCGCCATCTGAGCTGGTCACATTCTGTTCTGGCGGGAGACTCCAATGTATTGTCGTAACTGTGCTCGCCAACTCGCTGACAACGCCGAGTTCTGCGTCTCCTGCGGACAGCGCCCGCTGATGGGAATCCGCTATTGCCAGGGCTGCGGCGCAGAATCAGGCCCCGGCGCCGTTATTTGCGTCAAGTGCGGAGTGAGCTTGGGCCCGGTGGGCCAGAAAGACCTGACGACAGCGGTCCTGCTTTCCATGTTCTTGGGTGGCTTCGGAGTCGATCGCTTCTATCTCGGCTACACAGGGCTGGGCATCCTTAAGCTCGTCACTCTGGGAGGATGTGGCATCTGGGCGATCGTGGACCTTATTCTCATCATCCTCAGGAAGCTTCCGGACGCGCAGGGCTTCCCGCTGCGGGTGGAACCCTGCCCCCAGGCGGGAGACAAAGATTGGTCGACTGCAATGTTGCTATCCATCTATCTCGGCTTCCTGGGAATCGACCGCTTCTATCTGGGTTACACGGGCTGGGGAATCCTCAAGCTCTTCACCCTCGGCGCTTGCGGCATCTGGACCCTGGTGGACGCTATTCTCATCGCGCTCAACAAACTCCCCGATTCCCGGGGTTTTTTGTTGCGACAGGGATAAGCCTTGCCTGCTTTTGCCAAGGGAATACCTCGCTGGCTGGTGCTGACGGCCGCGCTGGCAGTCTTCTGCCTTGTGCCGCCTGAAACCTTGGCGCGCGGCCCTGCTCTCTGCCTGTGGAAACACCTGTTTCATCTCGCGGCTTGCCCGGCCTGCGGCAGCACCCGCGCTTTGGCCGCCTTCTTCCACGGCCAGTTCGCGCAGGCCTTGGCTTTCAACCTTAACGTGGTGGTGACGGCGCCGACGCTGCTGGTGTTGCTCGCCCTCGATACGCTTCGCGCTCTCAAGAAAGCAGCGGCGTTGCTGCCTTCCAGCTTGAATTCCCGCCCTGAATTGACTAGAGTCTTAAAACCTGAGTGATTAGCCTTCATGATTTCCTCGCATCGGCGCGCGCAGAACTTCCGGCAGCGACTTATGCCCGCTGGGCTTCGGTCTTCTTCAGCCTGTCGGTTCTGACGTTTCTGCTTTCGCTGGCTGCGGCACAGGCGTTCCTGGCCCTCGCCGCGGTCTTCTACGTGGTCTATCTCCTCCGCGCGCGGCCCGCCATACATTTTCCGCCGGTGAAGTTGCCGCTGGCACTGTTCTCGCTGGGCACCGTCATCTCCATTTTCTGGGCAGCCAACCCCGCGGTTGGCTGGTTTGCGGTGCGCAAGCTGGTGCTTTTCGTGATTCTGCTGCTCGGCGTGAACCTGGTGGCTAGCAGCAAGCATTTGGAATTCCTTTACCATGGCTTGTTCGCGGAATCAGCTCTGGCGGGGCTGGTAGCGATTGGGCAGTTCATATTGCAGTACCGCCAGGTCCGCGCGCTTCATCCCGATCGCGTCTACGCATCCCTGACCTCAGAGCGCATCAGCGGCTTCATGGGGCACTGGATGAATTTCGGTGGGCAGCAGATGCTGGTCTTCGCGGCGCTGCTCGCCTTCCTGCTCCTCCGTCCCGGGATTCGGGGTTCGGGGTTCGGGATTCGGAAGGGCGACTCTGCACCTCGTCCGAAGCCGACGATTTGCTGGCTCCTTTTGGTAGTAATTGCGACGTCGATTGTGCTGAATTTCACGCGCGGAGTCTGGCTCGGCTGCTTGGTCGTCGTCCTGTACCTCGTCGCGCGCTGGAAGCCGCGCTGGCTTCTGTTGCTGCCAGTGCTCGTCGTCGTCGGCTACTTCGCGGCACCCTCGCTGGTGCGCCAGCGCATCGAAATCCTCCGGCACCCGTCGCGCGACCCGGCACTCTCCATCCGCTTTGAGATGTGGCAAGTCGCCTGGCGAATGATGCAGAAACATCCGCTCGTGGGCGTGGGGCCGAACAACATCGAGCAGGTTTACGTGCTATACCTCCCTCCCGGAAAACCGCCGGAGCCCGGCTACCACGGACACTTTCATAACAACTTCTTTCAGTTCGGCGCCGAGCGCGGTTTGCCGGTCCTGGCGGCGTGGGTGTGTTTCATGGGCGCCCTGGGCTGGCATTTCTGGCGCATGCGTCGCCGGCTGGCGCGCGGGCGCTGGATGGCGGAGGCCGCGCTTGCCGGCTGGCTGGCCATGTTGGTGGAAGGTTGCTTTGAGTTCAACTTCGGCACTTCGCCGGTGCTCATGCTGTTCCTTTTCGTTGTTTGCACCCCATTCATTGCGGAGCGGATTGAGCGCCCGGCGGAGAAAAAGCAGTGACCGGTGAAAAGTGACGAGTGAAGAGAACAAAACGCAGGGTGCCGGGATCCGATTGCTCTCGACGTGTCACACGTTGTTTGTCACTCGGAACTGCTCTTTTGACTGTCAACTGTCGACTGTCAACTGTTGACTTCTTTCCATGCCCACAAGGCGCCAAATCTTCCAGAGTTCGCTGGTGGTGGGATTCTTCTCCCTCCTGGGCGGGCTCACGGGCATCCTGGTGGACACCAGCATTGCGGCCCAGCTGGGCCTGTCGCGGAGTTCCGACACGTTCTATGTCGCCATCACTGTTCCCTACATCATCACCAACCTGATTTCGGCCACGGGCCAGTTCTCCCTGGTCCCTTTCTTCGCCGCCCTGGAGGCTCGCCATGCCGCGGAGGAACTCTGGCGCGGCTTCAGCTATGCGGTTAGCGTAATCTTTCTGGGCCTGGGTGGAATCGCGCTGGTGGGTGCGACTGCGACTCCCTGGCTGGTCCGGGGCATCGCCCCCGGACTGACTATCCCGCAAATCGAGTTCGCCTCTCAACTTGGTCGCTGGCTCTTCATCATCATTGTTCCCGCGGGCGTCTCGGAGGTCTTCCGATCATTTCTGTTGAGCCAGCGCCGCTTTGCTTTCCCCTCGGCCGCCGGTTTCATTCGCAACCTGGCCGTGATTGCGAGCATTATTCTCACCTTCCCGCGGTACCGTGAGTACAGCATCGTCCTGGGTTACTTCGCGGGCTATTTGCTGCAGTTTGTGCTGCTCGGCGGACAGATTCTCCTTTCGTTTCCCGTCCGTTACTCCCTGACCCTGAAGGGCAGCGGCGCGGCTTTCCAGAACCTCCGCGGTGCGGGCACGGTGCAAATCACCACAGCGATGGCTTGGCAGGGGGTAGTGGTCGCGGAAAGGATCATCGCCTCTTTCCTCTCGCCCGGGACACTCACCGCGTTGAACTGGGGCTTCAAGATCATGTCCACGTTGGCGGAGTTGCTGGCGGGCAGCGTAGGCACCGCCGCTCTCCCGGCGCTGGCGAAAGCCTTCGCCCGCCAGGCCAAAACCGAGGAGCGAAAAATTTTCCAGGAAACGCTCAAAATCAGCCTAGCGCTGGTATGCCCGGCGATGGTTTTCTGCCTGCTTTTGGACCGGCACATCATCCGGCTGGTTTTCGAGCGCGGCAGTTTCACCCCGGAGGCCACCAGCCTGATGGCCCTGGTCTTCGGCTATTACAGCCTCAGCTTGCTACTCTATTCATTTGTGCGTGTCCTGACTTTCTATCTTTTCGCGCGTCATGACGCCGCGGTCTTCCTTCGCCTGACCATTTTCCAATACGCGCTCAACGTTGGCTTTGACCTTCTCTATGTCGGGGTCCTGCGCCTGGGGGCCGTCAGTATCCCGCTTGGCCTGTTTACCAGCCTGATTCTGACGTGCGGCTTGGCCTTCCATCGCGACCTGGCTAAAATCAAGTCTTCGTTCGACCGGGCGTTCGGTGTTTTCGCGGCCAAGAACTTGGTGGGGGCAGGGTTGGCCGTGCTGAGCCTGTGGGGGCTGCGGCTGTGGATGCAAACGGCTGCCACGGGCCTCGACAATTTTCTCTACCTTTGCGTCGTTTGCAGCATCGGCTTGCTGGTGTTCGTAGCGACCTTGGTGGGCCTCGGTGCGGTGCCCATCGCCCGACTGGCCGCGCTATGGCGCCGGACGCAGGATTGATCCACTCGAGGCTATGACCTGGGATTTCCCGTTTCAACGCGTCGGTTTCTTCCCGCGGACGGCCACGGGACGAGGCAGGAGGGTGATTCCGTCCAGTCCGGCGGCCTCAAACCACCGTCGCGCTTCCGGATAGGTATGCTTCCACTGATATCGCGGCGAGTCCCAAGCGAAAGTATCGAGCACGCGCCATTCCGGGTCCATGGCCATCTTGGTGATCAGGCGCAGCGGGTAGAAAAGCGGAATGGGATACAAGTGGTACAGTGGAATCGCCAGATCTTCGCGAGCCCGTTCCGGAATCCGCGAAGGCGTCCGACCCCGGCACTCACGGCGACCATGTGGTTCGCGGGCAGCACATGAAGCAACTGACTGATTCCAAGTACTGGGAAGAGAACTGGTGGCAACGCAAACGCCCGAGCCGGCTGTGGCTCTACCGCGATTTTGATTTTGAAACCGTGCGCCTGCTCAGAAAGGCCGGTGGCGCGGGGGCCGTCCGCGTACTCGAGATCGGTGCCGGCGGCTCAAGGGTCCTGCCCTACGTTGCGCGCAAGTTCGGCTATAAGGTATACGGGAGCGATTTCTCACCGAGCGGCTGCTTGCTGCTCCGCGCCAATCTCGCGCTCCAGGGTGTCTGCGGTAGCGTGGTCTGTGAAGATCTCTTCAATTCGGCGCTTAGGGCCGATGCGTTCGATGTGGCGTACTCCTCGGGCCTGATCGAACATTTCGATGACACGCGGGCCGTAATTATCGAGCATCTTCGTGTGCTGCGGCCCGGCGGGCGACTGGTGCTGATCATCCCTAATCTCGAGGGCGTTCAAGGCAGAATCCTCAGACGCCTGGCACCGGACTTGCTCGGTCGTCACCGCGTCTTCGGCCCGCAGGATCTGGAAGGAATTCTGAAAAGCCTGGGACTCAAATCCGTCGCTTGCGGCTATTTGGGCAGCTTCTTCATCCACATCGGGCGCGATACACAGTGGACAGAGGTCCGGCGGTGGCCTGCATGGCTTCAACTTCTGGTTCACGGGTCGGTCCGCTTGATCAATGGTGTCATCTCGTTTCTATTTCGACTTTCACCGTTACGGCCGCACTCGCGGTCGCTATCCCCGGCTTTCTATGCTGTGGGGACGAAGCCCGGCGTGTGATCTCCTATGGCACGATATCAGCTCCTCGTGGTCACCAATCTTTGGCCCACCGAAGCCGACCCTGGCTACGGCAGCTTTGTCGAGGCCCAGATGGAATCGCTCCGGCCGTTGGGCGTCGCATTCGACGTCTTATTCATCAATGGCCGCGAGTCCCGCTGGAATTACGTGCGCGCCGTGCGCGAGCTCCGGGCGAAACTGAAAACCGACTCTTATGACCTCATCCACGCCCATTTCGGATTGTCCGGCTGGGTGGCGCGTTGCCAGGGGAAGGTGCCGGTCGTCGTCTCGTTCATGGGCGACGACGTTCTGGGCCGCTTCAAGCGGAGCGGCCGCATCACACTTTACGGCCGTCTCCTCCAGGCATCGAGTTGTGTTCTGGCGCGCCTGGTTGCGGCCGTCATCGTCAAGAGCCGCGAGATGAAGTCCAAGCTAAGATTCGATTCAGCCCACGTGATTCCCAACGGGGTGGATCTTAATCTCTTTCGCCCCGGCGACCCCGCCGAGGCACGGCGCACGCTGGGACTGGACCCGAAGAAAAAATTCGTCCTGTTCCCCTACAACCCGGCCGAAGAACGGAAGCGCTACGACTTGATCGAGGCCGCGGTAGCCCGAGCGCGCCAAGCCGTTCCCGAGCTTGAAATCCTTCACGCCCGTGGCGTTCCCGGCGCGCGCATGCCGCTGTACATGAACGCCGCTGACGTGCTGGTGCTGGCATCGCTGGCTGAAGGCTCGCCCAACGCCGTGAAGGAAGCCATGGCCACCAACCTGCCGGTGATCAGTGTCGATGTCGGCGACGTGGCTGACTTAATCGGGCCCACCGAAGGATGCTATTTGGTCCCGCGAGAGGCGGAAGCCATCGCTGCGAAGATCGTCGAGGTCTGCCGCCGCGGCACGCGCACCCGCGGCCGCGAGCGGATCGCCCGGCTGGCAACGGAAAACGTCGCCAAGCAGGTGGTGGAGGTTTACGCGGCCGTGACGCAACCCTAGGGGCGCAGCGCCGCGGCACCCATCCGGCAGGAAATAAGCCCCACAGAATTCCTTCCTCGTGGCCTAGTCAAACCTCCTCAAAGAGGCTAGAATCAGCGCGTTCTGTAAGCCTTGAAGTAGTTACGCTAGCCTGGAAATTCAGCTCCTGGAGGGCCAACTATGCGAGCCTCAGGGATGTTCAAGTTCTCATCCCTTCTGTTCTTTGCGCTCACTCTTCTTTGCGTCGGAGCCCCCCGAGCCGCAGGTGGGACGATGCCTCCGCGGGTGGGCCGGAGCCCTGTCGCCCCAAATCAGATCGCCTGGAACAGGGTTCCGGAAGCCAGCCAAGCCTGCCTGAAGTGCCACGTCGCCAAGGCCATCACGGGCAGCGCCCTTCGCGACTGGCAACTCAGCAAGCATTACACCAACGGTGTCGGCTGTGCCGATTGTCACCTGCCCGCGCCGGACGCTGCTGCCGCTATTACCGGCGCCTCCTCGGCGTGCGAAGACAAGCGGGTGCGGCGCGGGGTCTCGCCGAAAAACTGCGTGCCTTGCCATGCCGAGCAGTTCCAGCAGTTCTCCAGCGGAAAGCATGCTGCGGCCTGGGTAGCGATGACCGCCATGCCCACCACCGCCGAGCAGCCGCGCGCCCTCATCGAGGGCGAAAAGGGTTGCGGCGGGTGCCATCGTATCGGGCGGGACGAGGGCAAGTGCGATTCCTGCCACACCCGGCACCTCTTCGCCACCGCCGAAGCGCGGCGGCCGGAAGCCTGCATGACCTGCCATATGGGTTTCGACCACCCGCAGTGGGAAATGTATTCCACCTCCAAGCACGGTTCGATTTACGCCACGCAGGGCGCACGCTGGGATTGGAATATCAAGCTGGCCGACTGGTTCAACCAGCCCGATAAAGCTTCCCTCCAGCGTCCCCGGGCACCCGTGTGCGCGACCTGCCATATGCCCAAGGGAGATCACACCGTGCGGACGGCTTGGGGCTTCCTGGCGTTGCGCCTGCCGGAAAAAGACGCGGAGTGGATGCAGTACCGGCAGAAAATCCTCATCGGCCTGGGCGTGCTCACGCCGGAGGGACAACCGACGGCGCGCCTGGACGTGGTTAAAGTGGGCAAAGTCGCACGCCTCACGGCGGAAGAATGGCAGACGGAGCGCGAGCGCATGGTGGCCGTCTGCGCCAACTGCCACGCACGCGCTTTCGCGCAACAGAACCTGGAGGCGGCGGATTCCATCATCAAGGAATCCGACAAGCTGATGGCGGAGGCCCTCGACATCGTGGAAGGCCTTTACCGCGATGGCATCCTGGAACGGCCCCAGGACCGCCCGCCGCATCCGGACCTGCTGCGCTTCTATGAGGTGAAGTACCCCATCGAGCAGACGCTTTACACGATGTTTCTTGAACACCGCATGCGCAGCTTCCAGGGGGCGTTTCACATGAACCCTGACTACCAGCACTGGTACGGCTGGGCGGAGATGAAGCGCGACCTTTACGAAATTCGCCAGGCGGCCAGCGATCTCCGTGCCGCGCGGACGAAATCTTCCGGTGGCCGGTAGATGGTGGGGGTGGCCACGTGAGCCGCCCCTGCACTTCAACTCCCGCCCCAGACACGGCGGCTTGCGAGTAAACTCACCAAGCCCGATGCCCACACGCGAGGACCTCTTCAGCGCTGCCGAGCGGTTGCATGCGCATCTCCTGCGTCGTCATCACGACCGCGGTCTGGTACGCGGGCCCGACGCGGGCGTCCGCCTCAACCTGCGGGCCTGGCGCTTCCTGAAAAGCACGCTGGCCTTTCTCCCCTGGCGCGACGACTACGCTTTCATGCAGACGCAGGGCTATTGGATTCTCGCCAACTGGATGCTCCACGACGCGACGGGCGAGCCACGCTATCGGGACCTGGCGCTGGAAAGCACCGAGGCGACTCTGCGACTCCAGCAGCCGGATGGTTTCTGGCTCTATCCCCTCCCCGAACGCCGGCATTTGATTGCCACCGTGGAGGGTGACTGGGGAGCAGTCGGGCTGTTGGCCAGTCATGCCCGCGCACCGCGCGCGGAATTCCTGGCAGGGGCCATCCGCTGGTATGACTTCCTGGTGAACCGCATCGGCTTTCAAGAACACCGGCGCGGCAAGGCTATTAACTACTTTGACCGGCCGCGGGGTAAGGTACCGAACAATTCCGTCGAGGCGGCGTGGCTCTTTCTGCGACTCTGGAAAGCCACGGGCGAGGAACGTTTTCTCGAGCAAGTAGAGGGCCTGCTGGAGTTTGTCGCCACCGTCCAACTCCCCTCGGGCGAACTCCCCTACGTGGTCGCGAGCCGGCACGAGCAAGGCCGGGAACATTACCTCTGCTTTCAATACAACGCGTTCCAGTTCTTGAAACTGGCCTGGTCCGCCCGTCTCAAACCCGCCACGCAGGCCGATGCCATTCTGGCCCGGCTCCCCCGGTTTCTGGCCCAAGGAGTCACCGCCAGCGGGGCGAGCGCGGCGGATTGTTCGCACGCCGAACCTGAAGTGGATTACTACACGGCGGTATTGGCGGCCGCCTTACGGGAGACTGCCGAACTGGGTCTGGTGCCCACGCACGACTTGAGCGCGCGCTGCTACGCGCGCGTTCTGGAGCGCCAAAGGCCTGACGGCACTTTCATCTACTCAACCGGTGACCACGGATTCTTGCGGGACACTCGCTCTTATCCCCGCGCCCAAGCAATGACGTTGTTCCATTTGCTGTATCCGTATTGCGGCGACGGTTTTGGAAAACCAGTTGACAGTTGACAGTCCACAGTCAACAGTCTGCGAGACGTGTTTTCTGTCGACTGCCAACTGTTGACTGCCGACTGCCTTTCCCATGTGCGGCATCTGCGGCATCTACAATTTCGGAACGTATGCGCCGGCTGACCGGGCGGCACTGAAGCGCGCCGCGGACGCCATGGTGCATCGCGGCCCGGACGACGAGGGCTTCTACCTCAACGCCGAGCTGGGGCTGGGCAATCGCCGGCTGAGCATCATCGACCTGCCGGGCGGTCACCAGCCGCTCGCGAACGAGGACGAGACCGTCTGGATCACCTTCAATGGCGAGATCTACAACTACCAGGAACTTCGGCCCGAACTCGAGAGCCGCGGCCACCGGTTTCGCACCGCCAGCGACACGGAAACTATCGTCCACCTCTACGAAGACTACGGCCTAGGCTGCCTGGAGCCCTTGCGGGGCATGTTTGCCTTTGCGCTGTGGGATGCCCGCCAGCGGCGCCTGCTCGTGGCCCGCGACCGCCTGGGCATCAAGCCGCTTTTCTACTGCGAAGAGCCGGGGCGGCTACTCTTCGCCTCCGAGCTGCGGGCCCTGCGCGAACTGGTCGGGCGTCCGCTGGAAATCGAGCCCCAGGCGGTCTACGACTTCTTTGGCTTCCGCTATATCCCCGCGCCGCACACTTTCTATCGTGGCGTCAAGAAGCTTCTCCCCGGCCACTACCTGCTGGTGGACGCCCGCGGCGCGCGCACCGAACCCTACTGGGATGTTCCTCCGGAAGAAGAAACCTCACGCACGGTAGCGGACTTCGCCGACGAGGTGATCGAGCAGCTGCGCGAATCTATTCGCTTGCGGCTGATTGCCGACGTGCCCCTGGGTGTGTTTTTGAGCGGCGGGACGGACTCGAGCGCCGTCGTGGCCTTCATGGCCGCTCTGGGAGCGCACCCGCTGCGCACCTTTTCGGTGGGTTTCGAAGAGCCGGGATACAGTGAGCTGCCCTTCGCCCGGCGCGTGGCGCAACGTTATCACACCCAGCACCACGAGCTTGTGGTGCGCCCCCAAGACCTCTCTGAGGAGTTAGGGCGGCTGGTGGCTTTCCGCGATGAACCCGTGGCCGAGCCCACCGACGTGGCTCTTTATCGCATGGCGCGCCTGGCCTCCGAGCAGGTGAAGGTGGTCCTAGCCGGGGAAGGCGGCGACGAACTCTTCGCGGGCTATCCCAAATATGCCGCCGACCGTCTGGCCGGGCTGGTTTCGGCGTTGCCCCAGGAGGTCACCCGCGCCCTGGCGCGCTGGCTGCCCTATCGCCAAAGACGCGCGCAACTGGCCCTCGAGGCGCTGTCCATCCGCAACGAGGCCGAGCGCTCGGCAACGTGGTTTGCTTCCTTTTCGCGCGAGGAACGCGAAGCCCTCTTTGCCCCCGAATTCCTCGCGCAGGTGGATGTTGCACACCCCGCGCGCATCTTCGAGCAGCACCTGGAGAAAGTCCGCGACCGCTCGCCGCTGAAACGGATGCTCTATGCGGATCTGAAGATCTGGCTGCCCGACAATCTCCTCCTGCGTGGCGACCAGATGACGATGGCGGCCAGCATCGAGGAGCGGCTTCCTTTCCTCGACCATAAACTCGTCGAGCTGGCGGCGCGCCTCCCCAGCCGGATGCTCGCCCACGGCTTCCGCACCAAGGTTCTGCTCAAGCAGGCGCTCCGGCCGTATCTCCCGGCGGAAACGTTGCGTCGGCGCAAGGTGGGGTTCACCGTGCCCATCGGCCCCTGGTTCAGGAAATCACTCAAGTCCCTGGTGGCGGACCTGGTGCTGGCGCCCGAGGCACAAGCACGGGGCTATTTCAATCGTGAGGCCATGCAGCGCTTTGTGCGCGAGCATTTCGATGGCGTCCGCGACCGCCAGAAACAGTTGTGGGCGCTGGTGAACTTTGAACTGTGGTGTCGGTCGAAAGTCCACAGTTGACAGTTGACAGTCGACAGTAAGAACAGATCTCTGACTGTTAACTGTTAGCTGTCGACTGTCGACTTGCTCGAAAAACATGCTCTCAAGACCCATCTCGGTCTGCGTCATCGTCGAGAACCTGCCCGTGCCTCTCGACCGGCGGGTCTGGCAGGAAGCCCGGACCCTGCGTGAGACCGGCTACCGCGTTTCCGTCATCTGCCCCAAGGGCCGCGGCTTCGAGCAAAGCCGTGAGACACGCGAGGGAATTGAGATCTACCGTCACCCGGTTTGGGAAGCTTCGGGCCCGCTTGGCTACTTGCTCGAATACGCTTGGGCGCTTGCGGCGGAGTTCTATCTGGCGCTGAAGGTCTATGCGCGGACTCGCTTTCGCATCCTGCACGCCTGCAACCCGCCCGACACTATCTTCCTGATCGGCCTATTCTTCAAACTCCTGGGCGTTCGATTCATCTTTGACCACCATGACCTGAATCCAGAACTGTTCGAAGCCAAGTTCAGCAAGCGCGGCTTCTTCTACCGGCTGGTTTGCCTGGCCGAACGCCTCACGTTTCGTACTGCTGATGTCTCGATTGCCACCAACGAGTCTTACCGGGAAGTCGCCCTCACGCGCGGAGGCCTGCCGCCGGAGCGGGTCTTCGTCGTGCGCAGTTGTCCCGAGCTCAAGAACATTCATCGGGGCCCGGCGCGACCCGAGCTCAAGGAAGGCAAATCGTATCTGGTGGTCTATGTAGGGGTGATGGGACCTCAGGACGGGCTCGACCTGCTGCTGGAAGCCATCGAACACATCGTGAAGCGATCCGACAAGCTGCGCGGCTCAGGTCAGGCTCTGCAATCTGAAGTCTCGGATCTTTCATCGCCTCGTGACGACACGCTTTTCGTTCTCATCGGCGCCGGAACTGAACTGGCGCGTCTGAAAGCCTTGGCCGCGGCAAAGGGCTTGGAGTCCGTGGTCAGGTTCACCGGGCGCATCCCCGACGACGCGCTTGCCGCCCACTTATCGACCGCCGATGTCTGCGTGGCGCCCGACCCCAGGAACCCCATGAACGACAAGTCCACGATGAACAAGATTCTGGAATACATGGCCTGCGGCCGGCCCGTCGTGCTCTTCGATTTGACCGAAGGCCGCCGCTCCGCCGCCGATGCCGCCCTCTACGCCCGCCCTAACGACCCCGTTGATTTTGCCGAGCAAATCCTCAAGCTGCTCGATTCTGAATCGCTGCGCCGCCAGCTTGGGGAGATTGGCCACAAACGTATCCAGGAAAGCCTGAATTGGGAGATGGAAAAGAAAGCTTTACTCGCAGCCTACGAGAGAGCTCTGAGGTAGCAGCAGCTCCAGGCGGGCAGGTTGGGAACGTGGTCGCCAAGCCGCGACCGTTATCCAATGCCCTAGCTGGCCCCGCGGCCGAGGAGGACGACGGGGATTGTCTTCAGCAGAATTTTCCAGTCGAGGGCAAATGACCAGTTATCGATGTACTGGAGATCCAGTTCCATCCAGCGGCGGAAGCTGAGCTGGCTGCGGCCTTCCAGGGCCCAGAGGCAAGTAAGGC